>Ga0099364_10000040_pt1 | contig 187689 bp, 143 predicted proteins | sample TergutTh196P3_FD_73070 | JGI IMG/M metagenome (GOLD analysis project Ga0099364, IMG submission 73070) | Microcerotermes parvus P3 segment gut microbial communities from Pointe-Noire, Republic of the Congo - Th196 P3 | ecosystem: Host-associated > Arthropoda: Insects > Digestive system > Gut ... | reverse complement strand
CAAGCAGTAATGCCGGTATTCTTTTTCGCATAATTAAAATGCTCCTCTCTTATTATTGATTTCCGAATGTGATGGTGATTCCCGGAAAATCGGGGTTGAGATAAACGATTGTGCCGCCCGTGATTACAACGTCGTCGAAATTCGGCGGCGGGTCATCAGGTGAATCCGTCTGCGTTTGCTCGGTATAGGCGGGTATGGCAATTTTGAGCGCGCCGCTTACGTTGCCGTCCGCGTCTTTTACCTTGATGTACAAGTCTTTCGCACCTGCTGTCATGTAAACAGTGGCGGTGTTATTGCCGGCAGCGCAGACAGTTCCCACGCCGCCCGTGGCGATAAACGGCTCCGCCGCTCCGCTGGTTACGACGGAGTAATAGTACCGCCCCGCCGCGCTGGACGTAAATGTGACCGTCGCGGTCAGGTCGCTGTTGCGCGTCGCCGATCCCGCCGTCAGCGTCGGCTGCGCCGGATTCGTACCGGGATTGTCCGGTGATGTGGGAGCCGTGCCAAGCGGGTCGCCGTTACCATTGGTAATTGTGATGTTGCCGAAGCCGTTATTGTTATTGCCCGGCGCCGTCGTCCCATCGCCCGGATTACCACAGTTTCCCGCACAAAGGGTTGAACACAGATATCCGCAGCAATCTCCGCACATACCGCGTGAGCCGCTGCCCGGATTCGTGCGCGGATCAACGTACAAATCGGACTGGGTCTGCGCGTAGGTGTAGCTGTTCTGACCCGGCGCGAGAAAAACGCGCTGTGTCGGGTTCGTTGGAAGCTGATAGCCTGTCGCCGGTGATGTTTCGGTCAGGATATACCAGCCCGGTTCAACATACGGGATAACTATTAAGCCGCACTTGGTAACATAACTGCCGAGCGTGACGATTCCGCCCGTGGGCGTTTCATACTGGACGCGGTATGTCGCGCCCGGTATGCCGCGCCCGCTCATGCCGTCGCGCTTGATGAAGATGAGCGTCGGTTTCAATAGGTTCTCAAAGACAAGCTCTGTCGGCTCATACCATTTGAGCAGTACGTCCCTGACATTGTTGGCGTCGAGCAGATACTCCACAGGCGGCGTTATTTCTGTCACACGGTAGATTTGTTCATTAAGCAGATAGCCCGTGAGCGGTGATAATTCGATCATGCCGTTTGCGTCGGTCAGGAACTCGCCGATGGTCTCGCCCTCAAGCCGCTGTACTCTGAATCTAACCCCCTCAAGCGGTTCGCCGGTTATTTGGTCGCGTTTGAGGATGGTCAGCACCGGACGCGGACGGTTGAAGAATGTCAACTGCTTATTGTCGCCGCCCTCCAGCAGAATCTCCTTACGGGCAGGGTCTTTGAAATAGCCGTATGGCTCGTCAATCTCCTGCACCGAATAAATGCCGGGGTCTAAGCCCCTCCACACGATCATGCCGCTCTCATCCGTGATTTGCGTCTCGCTCCATGTCTCACCCTCGGTGAGCCATATACGGAACGTTGCGCCGGCAAGGGGTTCGTTGGTCAGTTCGTCGTATTTGAACAACGTGAGCGTCGGCTTTTTCAGATTGGTGAATGTAAGCGTATTGATCTTGCCCCATTCAAGCAGGATTTCCTTTTTTTGAGGGTTCAGGACATAACCGTCCGGAGCGGTGATTTCCTCTACGGAATAGATTATATCGTCGAGATTCGGTATCAGTATCTGCCCGTTGGCGTCGGTGACATATTCGCCGACCGTATCGCCCTCGGTAGCCCATACCCTGAATCTCGCGCCTTGTAAACGCTCTCCTGTCTGCTCGTCGATTTTGATAATTTCAAGCGTAGGCTTGCGCCGGTTCATAAACCGGATATCGACAACCGCGCCGCCTTCTAAATAAACGTCGGTCGCCTTGTTGACAATGAGGTAGCCATAAGGCGCGGCGGTTTCGGTGACGGTATACCAACCCTCGTCCAAGTCAGACAGATAAATCTTGCCGTTGGCGTCGGTTTGCCCTTCGTAAATAATTGCGCCGCCTTTATGCGCGACGGAAAACTCCGCATTGGCGAGGGGTTGCCCGGTTTGTTCATCAACCTTTGTAATCGTAAGACCCGGCTTCTTGGCATTGGTGAACACCAGCGTCTGAACCTTGCCCCATTCAAGCAGAATGTCCTTGTGTTGCGTATCAAGTAGATAGCCGCCCGGCGCGGCGATTTCCTCCACGGAATAAATCGCTTCGTCAAGGTTGGGGATGACAATCCTGCCGCTCCCGTCCGTGACGAACTCGCCGACCGTGCCGCCCTCGGTTTCCCATACACGGAAGGTCGCGCCGGATAAAGGCTGCTGTGTCTGCGCGTCTAACTTTATAATTTCAAGGGTTGGTCTGCGGCGGTTGTCGAACTTGACTTGCGCCGAGCCGCCCGCCGGAAGAAATACGTCCTTGCTTTCGTCACGGATAAGATACCCATGCGGCGCGGCAAGCTCCGTGACCGTGTACCAGCCTTCGGGCAGACTTTCAAGGTTGATCGTGCCGCTGGCGTCGGTCACGGCTTCGTAGAGGAAGTAGCCGTTTTTGTGCGCGATGGAAAACTCCGCGCCGGCGAGAGGTGCGCCGGTTTCCTCGTCCACTTTTATGACGGTAAGCCCCGGCAGCTTTTTATTGGTAAACGTGACGCTTACCTCATAACCGCCCTCGCGGGGTACGTCGAAGGTTTGCAAGCGTTCGCCGATGGTTTCGGACAGGATATAACCGGCAGGAGGGGATATCTCCTCAATGGTATAACTGCCCGCCTCCAGCGCGCCGACCGGGATGGAACCGTCCGCGCCGCTGAGAAATGTACCGACGACCTTTGTTTCGTGGATTTCAAACCACTGCCACACATCGTCGGCCAAGTCAATCACATTGCCGTCATCGTCAACGAAAAACTCGCCGGTATCATCGTCGTCCGGGTCTACAAGATGGGTTTCCCAATGGGAAAGCTGTATAACGCGGAACACCGCGCCGCCAAGCCCGATATTTGTACCCCACTCCACCTTTTTGAAGTCGGTATCAACAGGCGGGGGCGGGTCAGGCGGCGGGGGTGGGGGTGTGCGCGGATTGATGAATGTCAACTCCGCGGGGCTGACGCTGTTGCCGCTGATGGTGAATGTCTGCGGCGCGGCGCTCAGTTCATGACCTGACGGCGCCACGGTTTCCGTCACCGTATAACTGCCCTCAGGCCATCCGTCAAGGTTCAATGTCAATGTGCCGCTTACCGTGACGGTTTCGTTTTTGCCGTTCCCAACGACAGTAAACTGCGCCCCCGACAGCGACGCGCCTGTATCGGATTTTTTGATGATCCTGAGATTTTTCGGAGGTGGCGGCGGCAAGTCGGGCGCGATGGAGTAGATGTGCATACCAAGATAATTCGTGATGGTATCCCATTCCTGCCTGACATTGGTTGCTCCTGTCCACGCCTGCCAGCCAAGCTCGGCATACTCAAGATAAAAGGCGTTGGCGAGGGTGTTGTTGAGGAATGTATAATTGATTGAGTTCCCGAATGGCCGGAGCATCGCCATTTCGGTGGGCGTGAAAGCGTACTTGTTCCCTTGTATCAGGACATACATGATCGGCTCCGCAAGCAGCTTGAAGTCGCCGCTTGTAAGGGTTTCATAAGTAAGCCCGCCGCCGCACCATTCTGCGATCCGCGTCAGCATACCTTGATTGTTGACGAAGTTCTTTATCGTCTGCGCCGATGCTTGATTACTCCCCATCAGGACGGGAAACCCCGAAACGGTATAAAAGCTGTACGAACCCGTTGTGCTTGCGAGGGCGGCGCCGTCGCGGTAGGCCATTTTGCTGACTTTACCGAAATGTGTGACCGCGCTGCCGTAGGACAGCGGTGTGGAACCGTCGCCCGCCAGTGTGCGGGTGAAAAAGCTGTCGGACGGGATGAGTCCTGTGACGTCGATAGATACCGTCCCCGTGGCGACCTTGCCCCATTGTGTGCCGTTAATTACACGGGCAGGGTCGGTAACGTCGATGACGGTGATCCTCATTCCGCACCAAGCGCCGCCCTGCCAGTAGGACGTAAAACTGCCGCTTCCGCCCGGCCCCGTTCCGCCCGTGTCGCCGTTATCGTCCAGCGGGTCTGCGAAGGCTACCGGGCAGGAAAGAGAGAATATGACAGCCAGCGCGAGGAAAAAGCTCAAAAATCGCTTCATATTTTAGCTGATCTCCTTTCTCTGAAAAGAAAATAAAAGCGGCACGGTCGAAATTGACCGTGCCGCTTGTGCGTGTTTGATATTACTGTGGTTTTAGTTGAAAGGCCCCCCAATCTGTCCTGCCGGATCGCTTTCCCAATCGTAGAAGTCTAACTGCACCGAATCCGGCTCGTCCGCGATGTGGCTCTTGATGCCATTGATGTAGGCGTACTTTTTGCCGTCCTCGTAGAAGAACTCAGGCTCCGCCGTTTTTGCTTGCGGAGCAGGCGCGGGCGCCTCTGTCACTGGTAAAGGCGTCGGTGAGGGATCGGACGCTGTCGCTTCTTCCGGTGTGAAATCATCCGTGACATCCGGCGCGGGATTCTCCGTCTCCTCCGCCTTAACGATCAAGGCTACCGGCAACACCGGAATCTCCGCGGCGTCCACTTTCAGTACCACGGCTTCAAGGGCTTGCGCGACCGCGAGATCGGCCGCTTCTTTGATCTCCGCTTGGATATTTTGTGCCGGCGCGGGTTCGGCGACGGCAGGCTGTTCGCTCCACTTTAAGTCTAAAAGCGATAGCGCCACGATGAGTCCGAGGGTAAAAGCAAGGGTGAGCTTAACAAGGTTTTTCATGGATAATCGCTCCTCTCAAAGCATAGTCAGGAGTCCTCCTGCTAATGTCATGTTAACATGCTCCGAGAGTGATTACAAGGCCATTCTGTGCTTTGTAACACTTTGTTTTCTTCTGTGTTTACAAGGGTTTGCGGGCTTTTTACCTCACCTCGTGCGCCTGCACAAGCCAGCGGTAGGCGGGTTCATTTTCGACGCAGGTGATCATGCTGATGATGTTCTCGACAGACCATCCAAGCCCGGAATAATCGGTCTCGCTGATTTTTTCTTTGTGGTACACCTTATACGTCCTCGTGCCGTACTGGGTCGTGTAGGTTATGGCGTCGCCCACGGCGAGGTCTTTGACAAAACCGAAATAGGCTGCCGCGCCCCTGTTATGACCCGCCAGCGCGACGTTCCCGTCCCAAGCCGAGGTGGACTCAAAGTGTCCGATGCCCTTCTTCATGTTCTCCAGCGACTCGCCCTCGAACACTTTGATGGTTTTATTCAGCTTGGGAATATGGAGCGTACCGATGGAGCCGTCCGCGTAATAGAGCGGCGCGATGTTTATGGACGCGGGTTGTGAAGTGGACGGCAACAGCCCGGTAGCAACATCGGAACCGCCGGGCGCGTACCATTCGTCTCCGACAGGCGGCAATTGCTGATCCGCAGGCACGAAGCCGCTTGACGGAAGGTTGTCGTGGTATGGACTGGACGGGTCGGTGGGGATGTTTCCGCTGAATATGCCGTAAGGGGGCGGCAGCGCGGCGGCGTCCTTGTTCCGGCGCGTGTTCTGGCTCATGGGGTCGGGCATGACCGGAACATCGGAGCTTGTGGGGTTGCCAAAGGTACTTCCCGAATCCGGCCCGCTGCCGAAGCTGTAATCAGCCGCCATAGCCGGAACCGCGAGAGCCGCGCACAGCGCGGCGGTCAGGATAAACGTGATCAATCTTTTCATGCGTCAGAATCTCCTTTGCTCTTCTTATTTTTCAGGATGTGCGGGATGCAATAGCCGCCACCCATGCCGATCAGCAGGGCAAACAGGGCTGCGGGGATAATAATCGCAAGCGGACTGGTCTCCGATTCGCCTTCCGCGGCTTCGGAGTCCGTTTCTTCATCCGGCACGACATCCGGCCCCGGTTCGGGGTCAGGCGTAGGAGTAGGCTCAATGATCTCCAGCGGAATCCGCTCCGGCACAATCTCCTTGCCCATGAAGTATGCCGTGTAGACCGTCGAACCCTGATTGAGCCTCGCAAGCTCCCCTTTATATTCGGCGGTGGTGATATAGCCCGTCACCACAGTCCTGCTGGCCGGAGCCGTGTAGGTAGCAACGGCGGTGTAGCTTGCCGGGATTTGGTCATAATCAACCGTCATGCTGTAATTCGTTTTCCAATCCACCGAAGCCAGTGTGAGTGTCCTACCGCCGTCCGTGACGGTTTTCGGCACAAGCGAGGTGTCGTTAGATGACAGATGCGGGTATTCCCGCTGTACGCTTGCCGTATAACTGCTTGTCCTTGTTCCCGCCGTTTCCACGGTAATGCTGGCTACATTCAGCGCCAATATGCCCATGTAGCCGTCTTCTGAGATATATTCCATAGACTGTGCGAGCTGGCGCAGGATTGCCTCCATGTCCTTCGTATCGGTATTGACCGTGATGGTTTCGGTATGCTCCCGGACATCGGTAGCGGCGGTCTCTTTTTTGGTGATGTCGGTCAGGGAAAAATCCCAGCCGTCCCGCTCGAAGGTTTCGCGGGGGATATCCGCGGGATCATCGCCCGCGCCAAGCTCGTAGGTCTTGATAACCCAGCGCCTGCCGTCCTCCAAAACATCATGCACCCCGGTCGGGTAAAGTTTGGGTATAACCGAAACGGGTACGGCTTCAGGCTCCGGGATAGCCGGAAGCGAGGGCGGCGGGGAAGCCTCCGGCGCGTCCGGCATGACCACGGTGATGGTCACATGGGACGGTTCGTCCGTGTCAGCCGCCTGCGCGTACAAGGGCATCACGAACAGCATGAGCATCAGCGCGATGAGTGGTATAAAGCGTTTCATTCATCCTCACCGTCCTCTCCGGGATCGCCGTCCTCATAATCATCGTAATCATTGACGCCGTCGTCAGCATCATAATCCGCCGCCTGTTTCTTGGGTTTTACGATTTTGAGGTAATACCCTGCGCCACCAACGGCAATCACGCCGATAATAATGAATATGAGCGATCCGCTGCCCATGCCGCTGTTGCTGGCAGGGGTTTCGGGTGCTTCAGGCTCCGGCGACGGTGTTTCGGTTGGGTCTGCCTGTGCCGGGGGCGCGGGTACCGCGCTCTGTGATGTGCCGTCGCCCTTTTCGGCGAGAGCCATCAAGTCCTGTTCGGTCACGGCGTTCAGAAAATATACATTGTCAGCATTCCGCTGCCTGTCAACGATCAGATAGAACACGTTGCCGTCCGCCGATTCGATACTGAAAAACTCCTTGCCGTCCCCGTCTGTGGCGTTGTCAAGCACGGTGCCTGTGCCGTCCGGCGTGAAAGGAGTGCCTTCACCCGCGGGATTGAGTCCCATTGGCACGACCGACTCGCTCTGCCCGAAAGCGTCCGGGTCAGCCGGGGGCGAATAAAAAGGATTTTTGAATTGGATCGTGTTGGATTGGTTGCCGTTTAGGTCAACAGCCTGTACCGATACATACTCGCTGTTTCCGGCGTATTCGCTCAGAGGTACCTGAAGCGTTTGGTTGACTCCGGTCAGCTTATGGGTCACCTCGATGTTGAGCATATCGCCCGTAAGCCAGACCGCGTCAACGGTCAGGTTTTCGAGGTCGGGATCGTCCGCGGCGTATGCCGGGGAAGTGAAAAACAAAGCGCCCATGACGAGCATGAGCGCGAAGATGGGGATGAGGTACTTATTCCTCGTCATTTTTGATAACCTCCTGTCTCGCGGCCGGCGTGTCGCCGGTGACAATCGCGTCTGCGGGCGCAGGACGATGGATTGACGCTGCCGCTGATAAATTATTTGTCCGGCTGTCCGGCCGGTTGTTTTTGATTGACTCAACGAAAGCGGCGACCTCACCGGGCGCGATATTGGCCGAGCGCAGCAAACGCAAAACCTCGTTGTTTTCCATTTCGGTCTTTTTGCGTTCAAGCTCCGGCAGAAGCGCCTGAAGCTCCGCGATCTTCGCCTTTGTCCGTTCAATTTCGTTGTCGATTTTTTGGATGCGTTGGTTCATACGCAAAACCTCCCGTGTTTAAGTTGCTATACGCCCCGCGGCGTAGTAATGCGACTGCCAGTAAGTTGAGTTTAGCTGCGCGTATCCAACCGGATTGCCGGCATGGATAATTGTTCCGCCGCCGATATAGATACCCACATGGGTGACCGGATGCGCCGCCGAGTAGGTACCCGTCAGAAAAACCAAGTCTCCCGGCTCAAGCGCGCTCTGCGGAATCGGTACGCACATGTTATATAACCCCTGCGCCGTCTGCCGGCCTATGTTCGTCACACCGCTGGTGTTTAACACATAACTGGTGAATCCGCTGCAGTCAAAGCTGTTCGGCCCGGCAGCACCCCACACGTAAGGCTTTCCGAGCTGTGCCTCGGCAACCGCGAGCAGGGCGGCAAAACTACCGTCGCCCATCGGTGCGCCGGGGGTACCGTAGACCGGAAACGAGCCTGTATCGTTGGTTAATGAAAAATAGAGGGGATTGAGATACTGACCGTCTTTTATAATCTCAAAATGCAAATGCGGCCCCGTGCTGCTCCCGCTGTTGCCGGATTTTGCGATAACATCCCCGGCTGTTACCGTCTGCCCGTTTACGGCGACGGTGCTGTCGAGATGCGCGTAGTTGGTGACAAGACCGTCGGCGCCGGTCAGGGTAATATAGAGTCCGAAGCCGCTGGGGTCATTGCCGATATAGACCGTGCCGTCATGAGCGGCGCGGATATCCGTGCCGGTGGGAATAGCGACGTCAATGCCCTTGTGGTAATCCTTCGCGCCGGATATCGGGTGTACACGGTAGCCGTAATAACTGGAAACGTAGGGAAGCCAATTGAACTCAAACGGGCTTCCGGCATATTGGCGATTGCCCTTGCTCCGCATGAGAATCTCGTAATGCTGCCGCTGTTCCGTATTCATGCGCGGGGTTATAACCACGGTAAACGGGCGCGATGTCAGGGTAACGGTCATAACGTGCCAGTCATAAGGTTCCGGTTCTTCGCCATCGGTATAGCGCGTTTCCACGCTCGGCGTAAAGGTTAGCTGATACTGCTCGGCGAATATTTGCCGCAGAACAGCCTCAACGCCGGAATATGTGAACTCTTGGTAGACGGCGGTCAGGAAAGCCATTAGCTCATAGGGGTTATGGCCGATATTGTCCGCCTGATACCGATATTCATCGTAGCCGGAATAATCGCTCTCCGTTCTGTTGATTTGCAGTAATAAATCCGTTTCCCATTCGGTGTAATAAAGCTCCGCGCTGTCAGCGTCCGCGTCCTGCGCGAGATAGCTCGCAGCGGTGATCGCGCCGCCAATACCGGAACCCATACTGGAACAGGATGTGAACAGCGCCGATATGATGACGACCAGCAGGAATATACCGCCGACGATTGCAAACAGCAGCGGATGCCGCGCAACGAAGCGTCCAATCGCCTGACCGATCTTTGTCAGAACGTCGCTTGACCTTTTCAGGTTTTTGCCCGCTTTTTTAGCGTCCCGCGCCGCCTTCGCGTACTGCCGCTTGATTTTTCGCTTCTGCATCATGCGCGCGATAGGATTGCCCTTTAGCTTGGGGTTGTCACGCAGAGTCTGTTGGTAGGAAGCCTTCATGTTGAGTTTGGTGGTTCTGCGCCCCAGCTTCTCAATCTTGCGGTAGGGCGCGGTTTTATGCAAACGATAGACCGTCCGCAAACCGCCCTCGGCAAGCATCTCGGCGCGGTGCGCGGCTTTCAAGCCGACATTTTCATGCTCCGCCTCAAAGACCTTTGAGTGTACAAGGCGCGTGGAGCTTCTCGCCGCCGCTTTGACAGGGCGTGTGACCAGCGGCCCTTTTAGGTGCTGATGCTGGGTTTTGACTTCCTTCTCAAAGTGGAGTTTGGGTTTGGGCTTGCCTTTCTTTTCATCGAAAGCCGGGCGGGTTGTGAGTTTCCGCTTTGTAGGCAGCTTTGATTGCGCCTTTTTCAGCTTCTCGCCCGACCGCTCCGCTTTATGCTGTGCTTTTTCAAGTTTCCCGCGCTTCGGTTTATCGGGCGGCGACACGGTTTCGCCTTCATCAAACCGCAGCTTGCCCGGTTTCTTTGTGCCGCTCCGCTCGGCGCCGCGATCAGGCGGCGCTTTGGGCGGTTCGGATGCCGAGTTAGGCGATTCGGGTAATTTTTGTTGCGCCGTGCTTGAAACAGCGGGGGGATCGGTCACGGTTTCCTGTTTTGTTTCCGTGCCGGGTGGGATATACGCAACTGTGTCCGGTGAGGTGGGCTGGCGCTTCTTCGATTCCTTCGGCGCGGTTGGCGCCCTGTCATGAATGAGCCGGCCCGGACGATTCGGTGCGGAACGCCGAGTCTTTTCGTGCGACAACGGTATATCCCTCACGGGTGGGCGCTCATCCGTTATAACGTCCCGCGGTTGCTGTTCCGGTGCTGGGGGGTGTTCTGTCTGCCGTTCCGCGTCCCTTATAGGTTCGGCGGGTGGCGCGTCCGTATTTTGCGTCATATCCAGCTTTTCCGCACGGTGTTCCTCAAAACGCCGCTGGTAAGCGGAGCCGCGTTTTAGCCGATCAGCCGCACCGGATGTTTCAGATGCCGCCGTGTCTCTCGGCGCGGATTCCATAAGCCTTGCATGACCGCCCGTGTTTAATTTTCCGGGTTTCTGTTCCTCAAAGTGTTGGCGGTGGGTTGAATCATGATTGAGCCGGCCATCGCCGCCATCCCCGGCAGGCTGACGAGGTTGCTCCGCTTCCGGCTGTACGGTTTCTGTGTCCCGCCTTTGCACATCGGCGCGACGGCGGTTTGGATTGGATTTACGCTGCGGTGCCGAGCTTTCCACGAAAGACGGCTTATTCTCCGTCTCAACAAAAGCGGTATCGCCGGAGTCCCGCAGCGGATCGGCGATTACATCCGCGGCGTGTTCATCTTTTGCCGCGTGTTCGGTAAATTTCCGCGCCTGTGTTTGATTATGCCGGGCGATGGTCTCGCGGACGGATTTAGGTGCTTCGTGTGGCGCGCTCCGATCCTGTTGTAATTGAAATCCCCGCTCCTCGGTGTGTGTTGCATGGCGGGTTTCGGGTACAGAAACATCGCCGAAAATGCCAGCGTCCGGCTGTAGGTTTTGAATATCCTCCGCCCGTTCTGACGGCGGTGCTGACTGAGCCGGAGCTTTTTGCTTTGTTCGCTGTTCCGTGCGAAGATTGAACTGCCCGCGCCCTGTATCGCCGAGGTTCTCGCTGCGCTGCTCCATGCCGTCCGTTGTTTTCCGCCCCGCCGTTGATTTGCGCGGACGGTTATCATGTTCTCGTGACAATGCTTTCTCTCACCTCTATTCCATGTAAAATGCGACAGGCGGGAACGAACGCCGCTCCCGCCTGATACTCGGCTATATTTCAGCCTCTTTGAGTTTGGTTTTTGCGCGTGAAGGCGCGTCCTCCCGTTCCGTGTCAAGCTGTTTTTGTAACCGTTGCATGGTTTCGCGGGTGGACGGTCTCTCGGCTTCGGCCGCTTTCGTCGCCGCTTTCTCCAACTTGTCGAGCCGAGCGAGGGATTTGTTGACGCTCCGCAGGGAATCCCTCAGATGGTTCATCTGCGCGGCAAAGGGCGATTCGAGCAGCCGCGCCAGCTTGCCGTTGGGTTTGACGTCGGGGATGGGTGCCTCGCCGCGCATGGCGCGCCCGATGTTGCGGATCGCCCGCCCCGCCGTGTGATACTGTTCGGCGGCGGCTTCGATTTTTCCGATGGACTTCCGTGTCTGTTCAATGGCGGCGTTTAAGTCGTCACGCTGGTCGAGCAGATTCTGCTTTATGTCGAAATACTGCGCGAGGTTGTTCAGCGCGACGGCGCCCGTGTCACGGAACGCGGCCACGGCGCGTTTGCAGCCGTTCACGATTCCGTCCTTGATTGCTTTGATACGGGCGAAAAGCCCCTTGACCGTAGCCGTCAGCGACCGCGAGGTCTTCTCCAGCATCGTCTTAACCGGGTGATCCCGTTCCTCGCGCATGGTGGAAAGCTCACCCTGTATGGCATTCAGCCCTTTCAGAGCCGCGCTCAACTCCTGCTCCATCCGTGTCACCGAGCCGATGACGTCCAGCAGTTCACGGGGGGAGCGCCCGCTGTCTTTCAATATGGACAGAAGCTCCTTGACGTTAGGGTCGTCCATCAGCGCCGCGCTTTTGGTTCTTGGCATTTTTTATCACCTGCCTGTTGTTTTTTTGATGAAAAATCGTTATTTTTCGGCCTCCGTCACGGATTCTGAGGGGCGCGTGGTTAGTAATGAATAAAGCTCCGTATCCTTCGGGAAACGGTCGGTGAAGGGGATGATGACATCGCCGTAAAATAAAAGACCCTCTCCGGCATTGGAGTGGGTCACGTAGGATAACTGGTGCGGCGAGATGCCGAGTTGTTTTGCGAGTATCTGCCTGTCGCCCCCGGCTTGGTTGAGCATATAGATGAAGTCGCTGTTTTCCAGTATGTTTTCGATCTCCCTCGAAGCCAGCAAATCCTTCACGTTTTGCGTTAATCCGCTGGGAACTCCGCCCCATTTTCGGAAGCGTTTCCAAATCTCCACCGTGTAGGCGGCGGTCTGCTCTTCTTTGAGAAGCAAATGCATCTCGTCGATATAGAACCAAGTGGTCTTGCGCGCCGCCCGGTTTACCGTGACCCTGTTCCAAACCGCGTCTTGAAGGATGAGCATAGCGATCTTTTTCAGGCCCTTGCCAAGCTCTTTTATATCGAAGCATACGAGCCTGTTGCCGATATCGACGTTGGTGCGGTGGTTGAACACGTTGAGCGACCCCGTGACGTAAATCTCCAGCGATGTGGCAAGATGCTGCGCCTCCGGCTCGACCTGATTGCGAAGAAGATTGTATAAGTCCTCCAGCACAGGCATCCGCGACGGGTCGGGGTCTGCAAGGTAGTCCCGGTAGACCAGCCGCACGCAGCGGTCGATGATGGTTTTTTCCACTGGGGCAAGCCCCTCTTTGCCGCCCACGATGAGTTCGCAGAGGGATAGGATAAAGTCGCTTTTGAGTGTCAGGGGGTCTTCGTCGTCCGAATAGTCCGGGTTAATATCCATCGGGTTCACATACTGCGTGGACACCGGCGAGAGCTTGATGACCTGACCGCCCAACCGCCGCACGATGGGGTGATACTCGCCTTCGGGATCTGATATGATGATATCGTCGCCCGTCATCAGGAACACGTTGACGATTTCGCGCTTTGCCGAGAAAGATTTACCCGAACCGGGCGTACCCAAGAAAAGGCCGTTCGGGTTTTTAAGACGCTTGCGATCCGCCATAATAAGGTTGTTGCTCAAAGCGTTGAGTCCGTAGTATAACGCCTCACCGTCCATGAACAATTCGCAAGTAGTGAAGGGTACAAAAATAGCGGTTGAACTCGTTGTGAGTCCCCGCTGTATTTCAATCTGATTTGTCCCCAGCGCGAGAGAGGACATGAAGCCCTGCTCCTGCTGCCAGTCCAAGCGTTTGAGCGCGCAGTTGTATTTTTGCGCGATGCCCGCCGCAGCGAAGATGTCATTCTCCAGCTTCTGCTTTTTCTTGGCCGTGTTCACCACCAGCACCGTGACGAGGAACATCCGCTCGTTGCGTGATTGCAAATCATTGAGAAGCGTCTGCGCCTCCTTGCCGTAGGTGACAAGATCGGGCGGCAACACATCCATATCATACCCGCTTCGAACCGCCTTCTTCTGCTCCTCAATCCGCATTTTGTCGAGGTCGGACAGCTTGCGCTTGACCGTCTTGATCGCCTCGGTCTGGTCGATACTTTGAATGTGCATATTGACCGTGACGGCGGTATTGAGATCAAGGAAGTCGGCAAGCATTCTGTCGGTAAGCTCCGGCGCCAGTATTTGCAAAAAGCTGACCGCGCCGTAGGTAGCCCCCACGCGAAACGAGCGCCCGTCCCGGAAATCAAAGCCGGTGGGAGCGATGTAGTCTTTTGTGGAAAGCCCAGTTTTGGGTATGTCGCTCCAATTAAACCGCAGCTTTTCCGTGCCGTCCGGGTGAAGCTGATCGTGCAGGACTTCCAGCCGTTCCGCTCCGGTCAGCGGACGCGCCGCCACGCCGAGATTTTTGAAGTTGTTGAGGATGTCGATCTCGACGCGCTCAAGGCGCGGCTTGGCCTCTTTGAACGATGCGGCCTCGATGCCGAAGGTGATGTATTTCGCCTTGACTAAACCGTTGTTGCCCCTCGCAAGCTGGCTTTTGAGCATTTCAGCGTATTCACGCCGGATGCTGTTGAAGTTGTCATCGTTGTCAGGGATATCAATGGATTGCTGGAACTCCGCGATGTCCACACGCTTGTTGACGAAGGTAAGCTGCACGGTGATGGATGCGTCGAAGTAGTTGAGGAAGTCGCAGTACGCTTCGAAAATGGCGCTCTTGTCCTCGTTCTGCGCTAATTGATAGTTGATATCCGAAAACATGATGGTCTTGGTAAAGAGCCTGTCGTTGACGCGGCAGACGCCGTCTCGGAACATCTCGCGGTATGGAATGGTCTGCTGTGCCGAACGCGGCGCATCGGCGCGTCCAAACGCTTTCGTCTTGACCGCCGCTTTCATGCCACCCTTCGTTGGCGGGGCTTTCGGGGGCGTTTTACTACCCGTCAGCGAACCCTTTGCCGGCATACTCCGCAAGTCGGCTTTATTTTCTTTTGCCGCTTCGATGCTTTTTTGCAGACGCCGCTGTTGCTGTTGTTGCTGTCTTGTTTTGGGTTGCAATGGTTTTTCCCTCCTCGTCCAAGTATTTATATAGGTTTTCTGTTATATATGGGCGTGTGCCCGGCCAGAGCTTTGCGCGGATATAATTGCGGATGACTTTTTCGGCAGGTTGACCGTCCCGCTCAAACATAGCCAAAAAGAAAAAGGGCAGCATCAGCCCAATCATCACAAGCACCGCCGCGCTGTTCCCGATCATGCCCCGCGCCAGCAGATACGTCGGTATTCCGACAACAGCGGCGAGGGAGAAGCAAATAAGCTGGCGTTTTGTGAGGTTTAACGCGACCTTCGTCTTGATTTTTGTGAGGTCTTTCGGTACGGGTACATAGGCCATCAGGCATCCTCCTCCCTGTAAAATTGTTCAATTATGCCCAGCATGATGTAGGCCACGCATGGTACGGCGACCGAGTTTCCAAGCATCTGATAACGCCGGGTGTCGCTGATTTCCTTCCTGTCATGGCCGGACTTCGTCCAATTATCCGGGTAGCCTTGAAGCCGTTCGCATTCGACCGGCAGGAGCCGCCGCACGATGTAGCCGGATCGCACCGGGTTTTGATAATTCAAAGAGTAGCCCTGTGCTTTAGCTTGAAGCGTGCCGCTGACCTCTTCCGTTTCGCAGAGGTTGCGGCAGTCCACGGCGGTCACAGCCGCTACGTCGGTAGAGGTCAGGGTGAAGCTCAAATCCTCCTTGACGCCGCCGCCCCTCGGCCCGTTGTGGTCTTGCCGTCCGATCATGTTGCCTTGTAAACAGTAAGCCACGCATAAATCAGTCTCGCTTGCCATTCCAGCCGGACGCGACATCCCCGCGCCGGAAGCCATGAGCGTTCCGCAAACAGCGGGATGCGCTACCAATGGCGCGTTGCGGCCCGTGGCGTTGCCGTTGGTGGAAAGAGAGTAGGCGGTATCGGATACGTTGACGTCGCCGGCTTGGTTCTGCGCCACGCCTACTGCGACGATGTTCGGCCCGCCGTCTATGTTCGGACTGCCGTCGCCGCGCGCCGTAAGCGTCCGTGCGATATTCGGCTCACATACGCAGGGCGATGAAAAGCCGCATGGTTCGCCTTTCAGCGTCGGCAAGGTTGTTTCGCTGTACCCGATGCTCCGAGCTTTCGCCCCTGCGCCACCTAAGAAAACAGCGGCCTTCGGTTCGCACAAACACGGCGTACCGCTGAGTCGCGGTTTTAATGTAGGCGACGCTTCTTCCATGTATTCAATACCGAAAGAAGAAGCCGAAGAATCGCCCATAAACGCGGCTGTCTTCGCGTCCGCCTCCTGAAACACCAGCCCACCGGGGTTGCGTCCGCCGCCGCCGTCCGCGCCCGCCAGTGTCGGCGATAAACCGTCTTCGGTAAAGACCCGTGACTGCTGGGTATCCCACGGCGTCAGGCAGTTAGGTGTGGGCGACAGGGCGAAATTGCCTCCGTCATACGCGCCGGCGTTGCCGTTCCAGTGGTTGCCGTAGCCGGCGAAAATCGTTGCGGCGGTGTCTTTTATGTTTGCGGATAGGCTTGTGCCTCCAACGCCTCTTTCAGCATCGGCGGCAACGCCTTGCCCCTGCGCTCGGCACGCCGTAAAATACCCTGACAGGCTTTTGGGGACAAAGAGTATTTCGCCGGCGCACCCGCCTCCAAAATCGCAGACAAGAAAGATTCGCCTGCGTCGCTGTGGCACTCCGAAATATTGGGCGTTGTACACGCACCAAGCGATGTCAAATCCATACCCTCGCACCATTCCGGCGTTTGCCCAGCGGTTAGATCGAGGAATTGGAACTTCGGTTTTTGTGAACGATTCAAGCACGGCTTTATAGTCAAGACCGGAGCCGCTGGATAGGGCGCCGGGGACGTTTTCCCATATTGCGTACCGGGGGTAGATTCCATGTGTCGCATACCTCATTTCATTAATTATTCGTATAGCTTCCGCGAACAGGCCGCTCCGTTCGCCGTCAAGACCGGCGCGTTTACCCGCGACTGAAAGGTCTTGACAGGGCGATCCGAAGGTGATGACATCCACAGGCGGCAGCTTATCGCCGCGAAGCGCGGTCAGATCGCCAACGTGTTCCATGTCCGGGAAATGCCGCTGTGTGACAGAGATAGCCTGTGGCATGATTTCGCTTGCCCACAGCGGTTTTATGCCAAAAAAAGAAGCGGCATAAGGGAATCCACCTATGCCGTCAAAAAGAGAGCCGAGCGTGACGCCCGGCGTGATATTTAATTGTTTATCCACCTTTTAATTTGAGTCTCCTCTCACAAATCAAGCTCGGATTTTTTCCGAGCCTGAGAGTTTTTTCGCGGGGTTTGGTTTTGTTTGGACTCGCGTATAGTTTTTATGACGGACTCCTTCGCGCCCGTCTGTCCTCGCGCCTGTTCAGGTATGAGGGCGCGGTCGGTGAACACGGCGAGGTACGCACCGACCTCCGCGCCGAGTTTTTTCATGTCAGCGTCAGTAGGGTAATAGGCATACCACTCGCTTTTGCCCTGATATGTCCAAATATGCGCTGTTCCGTGAGCAGAGCCATGCGGGTGTTTTTTACCCCATACATCCCCAAAGCGGAAAAACAGGGAATCAACCTCGCCGTCTACACGGTTCAATACCGTAGCTTTCACAGCCTCGTAACGCTCATGCGTACCCTGCGTGACAAACTCCAACTTGATGCGGTTGTCGCCGCCGAGATCGCCGTAACAGGCGCGCCCGGCGAATGTCGGGTTGATGACGCCGTCGCAAGCCTGTGTCAGCCTGCGGAGTTCCTGTTCAAAATAATTCATGATGCCCTCCTCATAGCTCCGGCCCGGTTTTCTTTTTGCCGGTTGCATCTCTCTTCGGGCTGGGGCGTTCCCGCTGCTCCGCCGTATGTTGCCTGATCTGTGCCAAAACTGATGGTTTTTCGCCCGATCCGGAAACCAGACGCGACAGCGTCTCAGTTTCCTCCGTGTCCGGCATAAGCGCATAGCCGCCATTTTGAAGCGTTTGCTCCATGTCGGCAAAAATATTTTTGATCGCGTCGCCCATATACGGCTGCATACTCGACCAGCGGTTCGACAAAAACTCCAGCGGGTTTTCCAGTTTGAGCAAAAACTCGGCCTGACCCGTTGTGTAGACATAATCGTCTATAAAATAGCCGTACATTTGGCATACCATCGAAACCTCGTCTACATCCCCGATGAGTTCCTCTTTACTGAGAGCCATCCAGCTTCCCATATAATCGCTGTAGTTTTCGGAAAGCCGGTTTTTCAAAGTATTTATGAGCGATTCGTCCGGTGCGCTGGAGTCCAACGCGTGCCGACCATTATGGAGCGCCTCCTGCTCGTGGAATACCTTCCACATGATGTCAGAATGCTCCTCGACCGCAGACTCATGCTCAAACTCGCGCGCGACCACTTTGAGCGGCTTTTTGAATTTCAAGAGATATTCCAACTCCGAAGCGTGGAAATTGTGTATCTCCGTCAGGTAGTGGTAGGCGTTGGTCATTGAAGCAATTTCCAACGACCTATCGACCATCACCATGACCGCATCGCGCTTTTGCCAATCGTCAAAGTAGTTTGACAATTCAATGGTTACTTTCCTGATGAGCTTTTCTCGCAATGCGGCTGTTGCCGCGTCCTCCGATGCGTCCGGCTCGTACAGTGCCATCTGCGCGGGGGTGAGCGACGGCTCGGCAGGCGAGGGTTTAATTTCATCAAACCCCATCATCAGAGAGAACTCCGCTTGCGTTTCGATGTGAAACTTATTGTTGTCCTTCCACAACGCAACGACCATCTCGCCGCCTTCAACATCGATGTAATTCTGGCTTAATCTATCGCCGATAATGTCCGAATAGGCATCGGCCAAGTATTCTTTGAGCGAACTTATCTCATCCGCTGTTAGCGGCTCGGCCACTTTCAACGTGGCTGCAGCCCACAGTTTCCCGGCGTGGACTTCAACGTCAACAAATATAGATTGCACTTTTTTGCCGATTGAATCGTCAGTATCGTAATATGCCATCAGGCCGCGCTCCGCTTCCTTCGGCATACGCTCGTTGAGAATGGCAGCGCGTATATCGGAAATATATTCCACTACAGCCTGATCGGTCAGCTCATCGGGGTCGTCGTGCGCTATATCCATGCGCGACCAATAGGTACAATGCACAGGGCTGTAAAATTTCATTTCCGTGAGTGGTTGTTCCGCCATATCGGTAACAGCCGCATCCTGCGTCGGAGCGGGCGCTTCAAGCCCCAGCCGCGCCATAAACTCCCGCTCGGTATCAATAAAGAACCCATCATCAGAAGTCCACGGACGGATATATAGTTCCTCGCCGCCGCTTATTTTTATCTCCCGCTGCTCGAAGCCTTCGCCCCAGCCGTCCGAAAGCTGACCCGACCACCAGTCCTTCAGCGTCTCCGCTTCCTCCGGCGTGAGCGGTTGGGTGAGCTTAATCTCCGCGACGCAAGCCATCATGTTCCCATAATTTTCTATCGACGGAAAGAGTGACTCCACCTTGCCGTCGAGCGTCCCGCTGAGATATTCCGCCATGCCGCGCGTTTGATCCATGCGGTCACGGTCGCGCAGGACGGCAAGTTCAATGTCGTCCATGTATTCGCCCGCGTCAACAGGCGATATCTGATACCGCTCATCGTAAAGGTCGTATGTGCCGTATTCGCCGCTTGCCTCTTCCTTGCGGGGATTATGAATGTAAAACTCAAGCGGGCTATACAGTTTTTCCGTTGTCATTGAATGATCACTCCTCCCCAATGAATTAAATTTGATTTCCTGCTCGTCGTAAGCCTCACGGGTATTCCCGATGGTTGCCTCGCCTGTCATATCTGAAATGAGCATATCTCTCAGCATATAAACAATGGCGTTACAGTTGTCCGCGCAGAGGGGAACTTGAATCGCTCTTCCGTTGATGGTGATTTCCACTTGATTTTTGTCATCGAAGCGATCCCATGAATCTCCCCATTCCGCGCTAAGACTCTCCGCCATATCGGATACGCCTTGTTTTGTAAAATCGTACATTGCCGCCTCCTATGGATTCGCCGTCTGTTTAACAAGGGAGCCGGAGCGTCTCAGCCCCGGCTCCCTTCTTCCGCGAACCGTAGCTTAATGCTCCGGCCCTGTATTTTTCTTCGCGCCTTTTTCTTTCGGCTCCTTAGTGGCAGCCGGCGCGGATTTTGCGGCGGCTGCCGCATCGCGCATTTTTTGTAACGTGGATTCCTTCTGCGTGACCATCGCATCGAGCGCGGCGCCGAACTCGGTCAGCACCGCTGTTTGCAAAGCTTCGCGTCCACCCTTAATGACGGGATGGAAAAGGTCGCGGTATTCGCCTTTGCCGTCCTTTGTTTGGGGCATGGACACGAACAAACCCTTCGGCCCCTCGATGATGCTGATGCCGTGCGCGCCGAAGATACCATCAACGGTGATGCTGGCGAAGCCTTTCGTTTTTCCCTTAGGCTCCGCAATTGGGTAGGCGCGGATTTCGCAGTTTACCGTACCCAAGACCTCCCCGGTTTTTTCGTCTGTGTTGTGCAGTGTGAGATTTGCCATTTGTTTTTCCTCCTCAGTTTGGTATTATTTAATGTAGAAATGCTATTGCCGTGTTTGCGCTAATGCGCGGAAAATACTGATTTTGCAAGGCTTCCCGTCTTAAAGAGCGCGAAACAGAGCAGTACGGTGTAGCCCACCGTCGTCCATATAGCCGCGTGTACGTTGCCGGCGTTTGGTATGTTTTGTACCAGCGCCGCATAGATCGCCACACAGACCATGATGAGAAACCCCTGAAACGCCAGCGCGAACAGGGACTTCAAGTAGTTGTTGCCGATTTGCCCCCATTCACGGTTCGCCATCGTAGCGAAGGGGATCGGCGCGACCGACACGGTGAGGTAAATCTCAATCATGCGGCCGAAGATGATAACAAAGATGACGATATTCAGAATCCACAGGCAAAGGTTGATAATCCATGTCTCCAGCCAAAGCCCGATGAGTTCCCATACGCCCATCCCCTGAAGCATCGCCTCTAAGTTAGCGAGCGCGGCGCCGGCGCCTATGTCAAGGCTGCCGGAAATAACACCCGCGCTGCTGTTTACCACTTGCTGTGCCAAAGCGAACACACCCATGACAAGGTCAAAGGTGTGCGTCAGGATATAGACGGCGACAAATGTCTTGAATATCCATTTATAGATGTTGAAAACATCGAATTCGTGCATATTGTTTTTCTCGATGATAAGCTGGATAAGCTCGTAACAAAGCACGAATGTGAGTATCATGCCGGCAATCGGGATGACGGCAGTCTCGGACAGGGTTCGGATCATGGAATAGACGCCGGGGTTCCAACCGGCCGGCGTCTGCCCCACGTTTGTGGCGATATTGCCTACTTCCGCATTGATATGGTCGTACATACCAACGAATCTGGCCATGATCGCCTCGATCAAGCCCTGCCTGATTGATTCCCATAGCCCACCAAGCAGCCAGTCCATAGGCTAAAATTAACCGAACAGATTGGACAGCAGCGGTACCAGCACCATCCCGATCAGCGCCACGCCGCCCCCGGCCATGAGTTGTTTCATGCCTTGGCTCTTGGCGCCGGGGTTGTCATTCCCGTAACCTTCTAAAAGGTTAATGACTCCCCACACGGCAAGGCCCGCGCCGAGCGCGATAACAAGCGTTTGCAGGGTATTGATAGCTTCCGTGAAAAATGCCATAGCGAAACCTCCTCAGATTTTATTTGTTGTTTTGCTTTATTACCCCCTGATCGAAGCGCGGGGGTTGTCACAGGGGATCGCCCCCGGTTGACCGATAGAAATGAAAAAAGCCCGCCGTTTCCCATTGGTTAGGGAAACGGCGGGCTATACGGTGAAAGCGTCGGGCGGCGGCGGTTCCTCAAGCTCTACATCGTAGACATTAAACTCGTCGTCCGGCTTTACTTTCAGTTTTGTACTGAGATAATTCTCAATATTAAAGGTATTGCGCTTGTCGAAGTCGGAAAGATACTTATACATAGGATGCTTGGTAATATCGTACTTAGGGCTGAGAAACGGCCTAACACCGCGCACCTGAAGGATGCACATCCCTCCGTCCATAACGGCAAGCTCGTCGATTGACATGAGTTCCTTGCCCATTTTTTGAAAGTTCCTGCCGTATGACGGGCTGTTGCCTTTGGTCTCGCTGGTGTTGAAATGGTCGATGGTCTCCTTCCCAAGCATCTTCGACCAATCCTCAAGCGTCGTTTTTTCCTTGCCGCCGAGGAAAATCGCCGAATCGCAATTGCCGACGATGGTGTCGGCGTTGTCCTTGTAGAGTGCCTTTAACTGGCTCTGCGCTTGCAAAACAAGGCACGCGGAAATCTCGCGTGAGCGTATGGTTGCCATCAGCTTCTCAAGGTTCGGTATCTGCCCGATGTTGGCCGCCTCGTCTATAAGGCAGCGGACATGGACGGGCAGTCGCCCGCCGTAAACATCGTCGGCTTTTTCGCACAAGAGGTTGAAAAGCTGGGTGTAGGCCATCGACACGAGGAAATTCAGCGACGCGTCGGTGTCCGAGATGATGAAGAACATCGCTGTCTTTTCGTCGCCGATGGTGTCAAGCTCAAGCTCGTCGTACATAGTGATGTCCCGAACTTCTTTAATGTCAAAGACCGCAAGCCTCGCACCGCAAGAAATGAGTATGCTTTTAGCTGTTTTGCCCGCCGCGAGCTTGTACTTGCGGTACTGCCTCACGGCGAAGTGTTCCGGGTCTTTCTCCGCCAGCGCGTCGAACATGAGGTCGACAATGTTCTTAAACTCCTCATCCTCTTCTCTAACCTCCATCGCGCCAATCATCTCAGCGAGGGTGGAAAAGTTTTGCTCGTTTGTCGGGGATTCGTAGTGTAGATAAGCGATGAGCGCCGTGTAGAGAAGCGTCTCGGCCTTCGTCCAGAACTCGTCCCCGCCTTTTTGCTCACCTTTGGTATTGGCAATCAGCGTCGTGACCAGCTTTAGGATGTCCTTCTCCGATTGGATGTAAGCGAACGGGTTGTAATGGTGGCTCTTTGCGAAGTTGATCGTATTCAGAATTTTGATGCGATAACCGTAGCGCCGAAGCATCTTCCCGCATTCGACCACGATACTGCCCTTCGGATCGGTGACCACGAACGAAACCGGGTAATCCTTCGAGCGGCACTGCATCAGGTTCGGCTTTAATACGAACCTCGTCTTGCCGGAGCCGGAGCCACCGATCACCAACATATTTTTATTGCGGGCGTACTTCGGATTAGGCGGGCGCGGGTTCATGGTCAGCCCCTCGGTTTGGGTTAATATGATGTTGTTTTCCGGGTTAGCATCCATGAAAGGCTGTATATCGGATTTCTTGCCCCATCTCGCCGAACCGTACTCAACATCCTTGCGGTATTTCTTAGCGTTTTGCTTTTTCACATAAACGATGGCGTACACGATAGCCATTCCCACCAATCCCACCATCAGGTCAAAAGGGTCGAAGGACGGTATCGGGTTTGCCATCGCCGCGTTCAGCGTCGCCATGCTGTGTATGAACTTCTGCAGAAAATCCCTGCCGGGAGCCAGCCGGTACGCCTCGCCCAAGCTATTGGCGAACCAAAAGATCAGCGCGTAGGGAAGGTTGGGTAGAACGTGTTTTTTGAGAAAGGGCGTGATTTTCGTCATAGCTCCGGCCCCTCTCTGTGCTTGTGTTTCGTCCTGTCCCTGACCACGTTCTTAATAATCTCCTTGAATTTACGTATAGACTCGCGGACGGACGGCCTGTCGGTCTCGCGCTTGACAGTCTTGGCGATAAACTCCTTGAACGCGGCGGTCATGGCGTCGGCGTCCTTCGCCCGGAAAAAAACCACCCACTTGGGCGGCTCGGACGATGCGTCCCTTTTGAGTTCGTAGCTTATGCCGTATTTGCGCGCCACCGGGTCAAAAGCCTTGATATTGCCCTCCGTGATCTCCACGCTTGACAGCGATCCTCCTTTGGATAGCTGTTTGAGCGATTGTCTGCCCGGCTTGGTTTTATCGCCGGACTCCTTCATCTTCCGCAGAGCGGCTTGCATGAGCTTCGCCAATGTCTGCGCGGTTATTTTCGTCGCTTTTGTAGTCAGCGCGACGCTTCTGTTTTCAAGGTCTTCTTGCAAAAATTATCACCTCCCGTTGAAAATTGCCCATGCGCGGTCGTCGTACCGTACAAGCTGTATAAACGCATCCACCAGCGCGGGATTGAATTGGCGGCCCGCCTGACTCAGAATATAGGCAATCGCCTCATCCGGCGGCCATGCCTCCTTATACGCTCTTTTGCACACCAGCGCGGTGAAAACGTCCGCAATTGCGGTAATCGCAACATATTGGGGTAATTCGTTCATGTCCTTGCCCCAATATCCGCAGCAATCGCATCGCTCATGATGATACAAGGCGATCAGCTTCGCCATCGCGCCCAATTCGCCTTGAAAACTCGCCAGCATCTCAGCACCCAGTGTTGTGTGAGTTTTTATGATCTCGAACTCCTCCGGCGTAAGTTTACCGGGCTTATTTATGATGCTTTGCGGTATTTTCACCTTGCCAATATCATGCAGAGCGGAAGCAGTGCGGATTTGTCGTGCCACGGCGGGCGCCGTTCCGCATTCCAGCGCGGTAAGCTCGGCAAGCCGCGCCACCGCTTTGTCCTCGTTGAACCTATTCGTATAAATCACTTCCTCCCATTTGAAAAAGATGGGTGGCTATTCGGCGGCGGCTTCCGGTATAGCCTCCGGGTCGCCGGAATCCACACGCGCTTTCGCTTTTTTCGCGTAATGGCGGGAAAGCTCGATACCGACAGAGGGGTAACCCTCCAGCTTGGCCGCCAAAACCGTCGTACCCGCGCCGGCGAAAGGATCGAGGATGATACCGCCCGGCTCGACGATGCGGCAGAGATCGCGCATGACGCCCAGCGGCTTCTCGGTCTGGTGGATGCGCTTGACAAGCGCGGGCATGGCCTGACGGAACACACCGGGCAGAACGGGGGCAACGCGGTCTCTCGGCATATGCCCGTTGCTTCCCCATACAATGAACTCCGCCTGCTGACGGAAGCGTCCCATCTGCGGGCGGCTGTTGGTTTTATCCCATACCAGCGTCCCGCGCCAAATCCACCCGGCCCACTGGAGCGCGTCGGTCATGGACGGAAGCTGCCGCCAGTCTATGAACATACAGATGGGGGCGCCTTCCTTTGTTACGCGCCGGGCTTCAACGAGCCACTGCGTCATCCAGTTCGTCCAAGAACGCTGATCCTTCGCGTCACCCTCGAAGTCGGGTAGCGGATTGTTGGTCTTGGCGCTGGAATACTTAGCCGCCGTGGATTTCTGCTTGGCGTTCTGATCCGCCGCGCCCGAAGCGTAGGGCGGGTCACAGATGATGCCGCCGAACAACCCGTCCGGGAAGGTCGGCAAAACACTCAGGATATCGCCGTGGATGATCTCAGCCCCGGCGAAATTGTGGTCAATATTATGTTTCATGCTTGATATGACTCCTCTCAATTAAAAAAACAGGCGAGAGTTATAACTCCGGCCCGTCTTTTTTCTGTTTTTTTGATTTGGGTTTTTGTTGCGGTGGTTGCTTTTGGCTCTCCCTGATCTTCGCAAGCACGGACTCTTTTTCGCCGTGTTTTTCCGGTTCGGCGGGCGCGAGTCCGGGCGGTTCTTCGCCGTGAAACAAAGCGCAGAGTTTGGGGCATCGCTTTCTCAATTCAACAAGAGTTTCAGACCATGATCTATCAGAACCCGTCCATTTCTCGTCGATGTCCGCCGCGTAAGTAATATCCGCAATGATGCCCGCTTTTTCCGTTTCGGACAAAGGGTAGCCGTCGATCACGGTATAAATGTCCGCGTCGTCTCCCAGCTTCTTCTCGTAGGCTTTACCCGCGGCGTATGACATCGCCTCAAAACTCGCCGCGTTGTGATATCCATTGCTCGGCATATAGTCCGAGCCGGCAGTCTCGCGTCCCAAAGCCATGATGGTCTCAACGCTGGCAAGCGAATCGGGATCGGCGAGGGCGTTCAGGTAAACCTCCTTGCCCTGCGCGACCAGCCAAGCCCGGAAGTCTATGAAACCATCGTCTGAACAACCTCCGTTGATTACCGCCGCGGCTGCCCACAGCTTTTGCTTATATGCGAGGTTTTTGTATTCATCAAAAATCTGCTTAAACCGTATGATGTCCGGCTCCTCAAGCAGCGCAAGCGAATCAACCAGCGGAGTGTACATATTTTGCCAAATGCCTCCGGTCTTTCTCGCGTTGTCGATGAGCTGCCAAAATTGTTCCTTGCCCAACGGTTCCGCCGCCGTAACAGGCTCTTTTACGGATGAATTCCGTAAGGCTTCGAGGTTGGCCCGCGCCCAATCGGGAAGCCGCTCCTCAGAAAGCGTTCCGGCGATATTGTTACGCTGCCATTGCTCCGCTTCGCCGGTGATCAGGTTTTTCAAGAACACCGTGTGGCCTCTGGCATCCGGGCTGGCGCCGAAGCCTCCCGTGCAGAGCGCCAACTGATAATCAATACTGCGGTACTCCGGCGCGAGATGCTCCGGCTTAATGACGACCACCCGACCCTCCAAGTTTGTGTTCTTGATGGACTGACAGTCTTTAGCGGTCAGGGTTTGGAGCGGGATGCCTCGTGTCTCGCGTTCGTTTTCAATGGCGACCACCCGCTCGGACAGTCGGTGCGCGAACAGCTTCATGATCTCCACAAAGTCCGTGCCGCCCATCGCGTTATGGTGTGATTCGTAGCAAAACGCACGATTCCAAACGCAATCGCTCACCATGTACGGAGCATCGGGGCTGTTCTTGTTTTCTGAAAATATAAGCTCACTCCCGCCAAACTGAATGGCGTGGATGACCTCGTAACCTCCCTGTATGGTTCGTTTTTTGTCAGCCAAGTGTTTCGACCTCCTCTGAAACAGAAAAAGCCCCGCGACCGGATTCCTTAAAATCCACATCGCGGGGCGTATCTGCCGGTTTATATTGTTTGAGCCGTTCCTCGGCAAGCGGGACGTATTCGGGGTTTAGCTCTATGCCGATGTACCGCCTTCCGAGTATGAGCGCCGCGGCGCCCGTCGTGCCTGAACCGAAGAACGGGTCTAAGACCACGCCTCCCTCCGGGCATCCGGCGAGGATACACCGCCGCGCCAGTTCGATGGGATAAGCGGCGTAATGCGCGATACCCCGCAGCGGCGATGTCGGGAAAGACCAAATGTCTCGCCCTCGCCGCATATCGTATATCGGTGCATTTTTATTTTTCGGCTTGTTGATGGTTTGCGCGGTTTGCCCCGGTGCGCCCTCCGCATATTTGTTGCCGCCGAAATTGCGTTTATACCGCGCCTTTGAGCTTTCCTTCGTTGACTCCTCCAAAGCCTTGTAATCGAAATAATAAGACTTGGACTTAGCCAGTAGAAAGATATGTTCGTAGCTTGACACCGGGCGGTCTTTTACCGAATGCGGCAAGGCATTGACCTTCTGCCAAATGATATCTGAGCGCAGAAACCAGCCGTCCGACCGTAGGGCAAGCGCCAACATCCACGGGATGCCGATCATATCCTTGGGCTTTACACCGTCCCATGTTTTCGGGATATGGACGGCGGGATCATCCGGCGTATATAAATAACGCTGTTTGCTTGCCCGCCCCGTGTCCGAGCTGGCGCCTTTGCCGCTGCCGGCGTAGGAATCCGCGATGTTGAGCCACAGCGTCCCGTCCGGTTTGAGTACGCGGCGAAGCTCACGAAAAACCGTGACCAACCGCGAAACATATTCGGAGGGAGTAGGCTCCAGCCCGATCTGCCCGGTTACACCGTAATTTCTCAAACCGTAATATGGCGGTGAGGTGACGGCCATATTGACACAGCCGTCCGGCAGGGCGCGAAGTACGTCGAGAGCGTCGCCGCAGAGGATGGTGTTTGTATTTGTCATAGGCTAAAGCTCCTCCCCGCGGGATTTGCGCCGACCGTCCTGTTTCGGTTTAGACGCCGGCGCGCCGTGTTCTCTGGCCTCGGCGATTTGTTTCAAGACGGACGGCTTTTTCGCAGACTGCTCCTCCGAAACCTCTTGAAGGAATATATCCAGCGAATAAACCGGGATATCAAGCCTTCGCGCTGCCGCAATCTCCAGCTTCATACCCTCTGTGAGTTTATCCCCGCAGACCACGATTGCGCGGCAGAGCGGCAGCAGGGCAACCCCCATCGACATACCTGCCTCGCGCTCGTCGGGGTTTTCTTCATTTAAGAATTGCGGAAAATACAGGTGCGGCGCCAGCGGGGCGTAGCCCGCCTTAAATACTTGCCGGCAATACCCCCGCGCCCGCTCCGCGTTGGCTTCTGTAGCGCCGCGAAAAGGCGAACAGACATAGGTAAATGGTCTTTCTGACATAAGCGATCCCTCCTCTCTCAGAAAAAAATAATGCCGGGGCAAGGAGCCTCCGGCGCTGTTTTGTTTGTTATTTTTTTGTTTTCAATTTTCACCTTGACTTGTCGGAAATGTGCCGCTATTGTTGTGTTGTCGGCGTTTGCCGGCAGAATGGGGGTGAAATAAGATGCCAAGCATTGAAAACAAAGGCGCGTTATACTTCGTAACCGAGCAGGCTTGCTGCCTCGCTCAAGCGCAGGGCAGAGAAACGGACGACTTCCGCGCCTGCCAAGCCGCCGCCGAATACCTCGCGGGCGGCGACGCCGAAACGATGGCGGCCTTCACGGAGCGCACAGGCACAATAAAGCGTGACCCGGACGCCGACTACGACACCGAGCAGTACGAGGGTAAGCGCAAGGACGTGAGCGACGCGGTATCCGCAATGAACGTCCTCGGCACGGCAGACGACACGCCGGAGCAAGTCAGAGCACCGCTCCTGAAGGTTGCCGACATCATCGCGGCTTTTTACGACATGGAAAATGTCGTGACGGCGATTCCGGCGTAAACACAACAGCATAAGAACGAAGCATGGCGGCGACAGGCCGCTGTGCCTCTTGAACATAGATTGTGAAACGGAACGCCGGGCTTAATGCTCCGGTGTTTTTAGTTTATTACGCTCACCGCGCTCGTTCTGCCGGAGTATTTCCCCGGAAGCCTTCTGCGCCCATTTTTCGATCCCGCCCCAATCATCACGCCGGACGGCGAACTCGCGGAAAGACTGATATGCCGTGACTTTGATCGCGTCGATGGGTGAGAGCGGCTCCATGTCATTGGGCATGAGCCTGAAAACATCCGCAGCGCTCTGCGCCAGTATCTCCTTCGCCGCCTCCGGCGCCACACGGAGCATATCAGGCTGCGGATTGACCGCCTGCGCCATATATGGCGCGCTTATTTGTGACAGAAACTCACCAACCGTGACAGGCTGCCTGTTTTCCTTGACCATCCAGCGGAGAGCTTCTTGAACCGTTGTAAGCCGTTTCTCATCCGCGGGGCTGTAATGCTTAACCCAGCTTTGCAACTGTCCGCGGTCAAATTGATCCATTGCGCTCCATTCCTCAGAGGTGATAACGCGCCGTGTCCCGTCTTTCATTTCCGCGTCCAAATGAGTAAAATTAACACTGAATTCCCGTGCATAGTTCTTCAAAGCCTGAAGGTCGGTCTCGTAAAGACCGCCTGTGATCCGTCCGTCGTCACGCTCTGTGACCGTCATAACAAAGGAACGTATATCCGGCGCTTTTTGCGCCTGCATCCATGTCTGATACTCGTTTGTATCTTTTCTAAATACAAAATCGACAGGTGTGACGATTATCATTCCGGCAATCATCATCACATAAAAATCGTCCCCCTTGTTGGCGAGGCTCTTGACGTTATAACTCGCGTCGCGCATATAATCGCCGCCGACAGCGTGCATCTCCATCAAAAGCGTGGCCAAGTCCGCGTTTTGGAGCATGACAGACTCCGGTTCCTGATCCGATGCGGCAGGCGCGGACGCTGGAATGCCCTGCACACTGCGGTATTTTTCCTCAATCCCGCGCGCTTGGGTCACAACGCCATATTGGGTAACCGCGCTGTTTTCTTCCTGCGTGGTATGATAACCATAAGATTCCTCGTCCGCGCTCCGCCCCAGCATAAACACATACTTTGCCAACGCGCGCTCTGCGGGATCTTCTGAATTTTCAAGCCTGTGAACAACGGTCTCGCAAACGTCCCAATCCTTCTCCATGCGATACTCGCCGTAGCTTGTCATGGTGTCGTATTCTGTCTGAAGCGTGAAACAATCAAGGTTTTCCTTGAGGTTGATAATCTCGGCGACGCTGCCGCAATGCCATCCCGCCTCGACTACGGCGTACAGGACGCTCCGCTGTTTCTCGTCCATCGCCATGACCTTCGCGGCGAGGTAATCCACTTCCATGTTGTCCGTGCCGACAGGAATAGCTTTTGACATCGGGCGAAGCTCCACAGGGAGCAGAAGCTCCGGCGCGAACCTTTGCTGCGCGGCTTCCAAGTCGCCCATATATACAGGCTGATTCTCCCGAAGGTATCCGGCGATTTCTCCCCAAAAATCCGTCTGCGAAAGCTGGGTAAGCAGACCGATGAAGTCCCGCGCTTTTTCGCCTTTCATGAATTGCGGGTGCAGATAACAACGGGCGTGGTCATTAGGCGACGACCGCTCGAAATCCGAAATGCCTTTGCTGCTACCGTGGTAGCCGGGTTCTCCTTCATAACCGATAGGGATGTCAAGGCTCTCGCAAATGATGGCGAACGTGCGCGGGATCGGCGCGGCCTCATCGAGAGAAACGTAACGCCCGTACTCCACATGAACGGCATCCTTAATCGCGGAAGTATCAAAATCAACCTCCACGAATTTATAGCCGGACTCTTGGTCTAAGAAGTACGGCGTGCCGTCCACCACGGCGATGTCGCTCTTCTGAAGCGGCCCGCCGTGGTAACCTTCGGGCGGGTTCAAAAAGAATTTGCCGCACAGCATATCGAGATTGCCGCTCGGAAGCTCCCCAGCCCATTCCCGGATGTAATTCTTGGGGAAGGGGCCGCCGTTGCCGAAGAACTCAAACATCCCCTGATCCTTAATTTCCGGGTCTGCGGTCTTTTTTACCCTGTAAATCTCAATCTGCGCCATAGATTACAATTCCTCCCCCTTGTGTTTGGTCTGTTTGTGTTCGGCGCGATTCGCCTGCCGCTGTATATTTTTGACGGCGCGCGCCGCCCATTTATCAAGTCCGGCGGCATCTTCCCGCTTGATGGCAAGGTCGCTGTATTCGGCGAAGCACATGGGGCGTAACGCCTCAATCTGCGCCAGCTTTTCCGCGCCGCCCGGTATAAGACGGTACACATCAGCATCGCCCCGCGCAAGTATTTCCTTCGCCGCTTCGTTTGTAACCCTAATCATGTCAGGCTGTGGGTTTGCGGCGGCGGTCATATACGGAGCGCACAACACAGGGAAGTAGTCGTCGAACCCTCTGGCGTCGCTTGATATTTCATTCGCGCCGACAAAATCTTCGTAGCGTTTGCTTGCCTCGACTAAACCGTCAAGGGGATAATGATGCTTGACGTCCTTTATTTCGCTTAATCGGCTTTGCGAAACCTCCGCCCAAGCCACCAAATCGTAGGATTTACTGAACCCATCGTGCCGTATCGCTTCGATCCGTTCAGGCATGACCGTGTGCCGAGCCATGTTCGTAAGAAGGGCGTTCGTGTTTAGCTCTATAAAATCGCCCCGCATATCGCGCCCGGTGTTATCGCCGCGGTCATTTACCCGGACATTGAAAAACTTCGTGTCCGGCATCTCAGCCCAATGTCTGACCGTTTTTTCGGTGAGGCCGCCGCGTTCATACGCCATAAGTGGATGGAAAAGGCTGACCCTTTCTTTGTTCACCAACAGCAAAAAATCCCCGTAGGGTCTGTAATCGCCGATGAGCATTTTCAAGCTGTCCGCCGCACCCGACATACCGACACAGCAAGCCGCGTGGATTTTTACAAGCGTCGCGGCTATGTCCACATCGGCTATTTTTATGGGCGGGGTGATGACCTCGCCCGGTTGCGTGAGTATTCGGTATTCGGCGGGGACGTCCTGAGAGCCGTGATAAAGCGTTTGGAACTTGTCCTCCGCTTCGGTTAGGTAGCCGTGTTCGGTAAACGCACCATTTTCCTCTTTAGCGGCTCCGCGCCCAAAGGCGGCAGGGTCAATATATGCCTCCAAGCGCAGGATATACTGAGCGAATGCACGCACGTCGGGGTTTTCGGATTTCTCAAGTTTTTGAAAGAATTCGGCAGTATCGTCCTTCTGCATATCAAGCAAAAAATCGCCGTACTGCTTCGCGTCATACGCCGGCTGAAGGTAAAAATTGTCGAGGTTGGCGGGGGATGAGAGATTCATCATTTCCGCAACCGAGCCGCAATGCCTTCCGGATTCGACAGCGGCGCTGAAAACCTCTCGCCCGTTTTCGGACAACCCGCCGATCCTTGCCGCGAGATAGTTCAACTCGTCCAGCGTGTCCTGTGACATAGTCTTTTTGATGGTTTCGGTCAAAGTCTCGCCCAAACCGCCGATGTCCGAATAAACTTCGACAATCTCTAAATCCTGCCAGCCCGTAATCTCAGCGCCATCAAAAAACTTCTGAAACATTTCCGGTGTCGCAGGGAGCGGCATCGTGAAACCACCGATGCTGTCATCGTGGACGTTTTCAATGTAGACCTGAAGTGTGGGCTTTGTGCCGGCAGCACCTTCTCCGCGCTCATCTTGACCGGCCGGGGCGAGTTCATGACCCATTGTTTTGTCGATTATATCGCTTACGGCCTTCCACCAATCCTCCTTGTCGCAATGTGCGTAATACCAAGTGTCAAACGCGTCGCCGTCTATCATGTCACCGATAAAACTGCTGTCACCGTCATTGTCGGGGTCGTAAAAACTGCCGTATCGGTCGCTGTCCGTTTCCTCCGCGTATTGATCGAGCGTGTAAACTTTATCAAGTATCGTCCGGCAACGCTCATCGAATTTGGCGCCGGTTTCAAGGTATTCGGTGAACTTTTCGGCGTCGTCGTGAAAATATCCGTTGTATACCCATTGCGATATGCCGCCGTTTCCGACTTGGTAATTGAAATTTCCGAACACCACCGCGATTTGGTGAGCCTCTGAGAAACCGCTGAGAACGTCCCATCTGCTCTTGCCCTTGTTTTCTTCCTTTTGCCACTCGCTGTAAAACTCATCCATGAGGGATTGGATTTTGTCACCTAAAAGTGGTGTTGCTTCTTCCAAAGCCAGCATCTCCTTAATGACGTCTTCCGTCACCTCGGTTTTAGGGTTGTAAAGAACCAAGACGCCATTCAACGCGCCCTCAGAGTCCATATAGAAACCGCGCTCGTCTTTTTGAACTTCCATGTCAGTCCATAAAATAACGTGCGCTTTTTCGCCGTTTTCGTTGCTGGGGTTGGCAGTATTAAGCCCCAAACCGAACTCATCGCTCCACGATACTGAATTTATAGCGATATCAGCATCGGCAATGAGCGTCATGCCCATACCGTATGAATCGTGATCAATGAAGCTGACCTCGCTTTTTTCGTTCGTGTGGATGATCTGCTGCGGTTTTCCTGTTTCGTTCTCAATCCACTTCGCTATTTGCGAAAGGTATAAATTCATAACGGCCTCCTTATATTGCGCGTTTTTCAATCAACGGCAGGATTCCCCGGTTTTTCAATGTCTCGTACAGGAACAACCGACCCTTCTGCGTCCAGCAAGTGTGCATGGCGCTGACTCTATAATCCACGCTGTAGGTACGGGTCTGCGTATAGCCAAAGCGGGCGTACTTCTGATACAGCAGCCAAGTCCCACCGGAGCGGAATTGGACGCCGATTCGGTGGAGCAGACGATTGAACGCCGTCGCCGACATCCCGTAATCCTTTGCGATTAGGCTGACAGGCACAACGCTTTTACTTTGCAGGATGAGGTCGCAGTAGAGCGCTCTCGGAGCAAGTTCGACGGCAAGTTCCTCAAGCGCGGCGTTTTTTTCGCGTTCCACGGCCAGATTGCGGATGAGCGCCTCGGTGAATTTCGGGCTGCGGAGCATTTCGTCCAGCGTCTCGTCCGTGGCGAAAAATCCGTGCTTACGGATGCAGGGAAGCACCTCGTCAAACACCCAACACTCGAAGCGTTCTGCGGCGGGTAACTTGCTGCGGATAATCAGGCGGTAGAGATCGCCTTCGGGGATATATTTCTTTCTTTGTACGCCCCCGGCTGTAGGAGTGAACGTTTCGTTCACCCCTTTGCAATGGTCACGTATTGCCTTTTGAGGATTGGTATAGCCGAGAATCTTCGCACATTCGGCGGCGGGAAAATATGGCTTGCCGTCGATCAGCACAATCTCGACGGAGCCGAACTCTTTGTTGTGGAATTGCTGTACTTGGGTTTTCATAATGGAAAATCCTCCTCAAATTAAAATATCCGCCTTTCGGCGGCGTTGTTGGTCTGCCTCTTTCGTAATGCGGATAGCATTGATAAGGGCTTCGTTGTAGTCTTTTCCGCCTCTCGGCGGGTTGTAGGATACGCGGATACGTTTGAACCGCTTGTCGGCGGCAAGTTCCGCCTTTATAATCCGGGCGGCTGTGCGTCCTGCGGCATCGTTGTCGAGGTGGAGCATGATCCGTTTGATTTGCGGGTTGCGCTCAAGAAATGAGAGCAGAGCCACCGACGAAGTGCCTCCGAGCGACAGTCTGTGACTGTCCCATGCCCAGCCGTCCCGCTGTTGGAACGTGGCGTGGGAAAGGGCGTCCACAGGCGCCTCGAACACGGCGAGGTGGCGGCTGTCCGGGTTTTTCGCGGGAATATGGAAATTGAATCGCTTGTCGCTGCCGGCTTTGTCGATTTTGAAATCCGTATCAATACCGCGCAGGGCGGCGAAAACAATCTTGCCGGATTCGTCCTTTCCGGCGAACACACATACAGCGGCGTTGTGATATGCGCTTCGAGGGTTGTAATAACGGCTTTCAAATAAAATGCCGGACTGAAGCGCGCGCATGATTACATCGCCGCCTATGCCGCGCCGCTGAAGGTATGCCACGGCACGGCGTGGGAAACGCTCCGACTTTGGAGGGTAGAACGTCCACTTTTGAGGCTCCGGCGGTTTCGACCTTTTTTCACCGGGCAGAGGGGAAGAAAAATAGGCGGCGCCCGACCCCAAGACCGCCTCGACCGCGTCATTGAACCTCATGCCGCGGATTTGTACGAGATAGTCAAGAGCGGAGCGGCCGCCGACCTTGCCGCGGTTCCAAATCCACTTGCCCTTCGAGATGACAAGGCTGCCGTGGGTGGCTGTGCGGTATTCACCCGGCTGCCGTGTCTCGACCAATTCGCCCGGTTCATTGGCGCGCAGATATGTGAGCAGATCAACCTCGCGCGCCGCCGCGATCTGCTCATTGGTTACCCACGGCATGGCGCAACCTCCAAGCACGCTGTCGCGCCTACTGCCGCCGCTTGTTCGCGCCGGAGTGCCTCCCGACGGATATACTCCACACAGCAGACTTCGAGCGGACAGCCGCGCTTTTTGCCGCGATAGTGGACACATAGCTCACAACGGCAGTCATCGGATGACCAATAATCGAAGCGGTCATAGATTCGCGTGTTATTGCCCATCGGTAACACCTCCTTCTCGTTTTTCGGGCAAAACAAAAAACGGGGGAAGGCTCCGTCACCGATTAAAGTGACGGCGCCTTCCCCCGTTTTCGTGTTCACATTATGATATTATAGCTTATTTTTCGTTTTTTCGGTTTTCAGGCTGATCTCTTGGAGGGAGCATATCGCCGCAAACCCGCATGACTGCTATGTTTTTTGATTTCGTTTGATTTGTTCCTTAAAAAAGCATTACAAACATCAATCAAATAGCACGGCGGGTCAACGAAACAGGAAATGTTTTCACCCCCGACCTTGATGATATAAAGGCGCAGCAAGATGAAATTTGGAAACAGCAAAAAGAGATACTTCGACTGGTCGGCGGAGTTATGGATGCAGTAAAAACAAAGATTGTTTAGACCACCGCAGGCGGTCGCAGTAGACGCGAAGCGGCTTAACGGAAATGGCGCGGGAAGCGCTGTTTCCGACTTGGGGGTTTGGGGGCGGTTCAGCCACCAACAAGACGGATGGTGACTAGCATTTTGGAACAAAATGCAGTCACAATCTATTGCTTGCCAAAACGGTTTTGGGCGATATGTGGTGTTTTTGATTGTAGCGTTTTTCTTTCGCAAACAATGTTTATATGGCACAAAGTTTTTTAGGTAGGATAAATATCGAGACTCTCGTAATTACCTTGGAATCGAGGTAATTGCTAAGCCTGCAAAGCCGATTGTTGGGATACTACCTTCTGCTGACACTCCAATCTTCATACTCAACACCGATGAATATATCCCGTAACTTGTTTTGCAATTCGTTCTTTATTTCCTCAAAGCCTTGATTTAAGTCCACAGTACGCACGTAAAAATTATGACCGAAAATGGAGTGCTTGAGGTCAACAGCGCTGTTGTTAACTTGCGGATATAAGAGCAATCCGCTTATAGTTTTGTCTGCAGTGCTTTCATTTTCATTTATGACATACGCGAATATTTGATACAAATTAGCTGATTTCGCGGTCTGCCTGTCATTATAAATGTTTTTTTGTAAAGTCGTCTTGGAAAACTTCGTGTCAATGATTAATTTCTGTGTTTGGTTTTCGATAATCACATCGGCATACATATTTGGCGGTTTGCCGTAATTTTCATCATAATTCCATGCGATTTGCTTTTGGTAGCGCACTTTGTATTCCGACGCAAGATGCTTTCGATAAAACTCACAAACAAACCTCTCAAACAGCTCAGGGAGCAACTTGTCCTCAAGCACACGAAATTCTCTTTTACCCTTACTTTGATTTGCGATAGCGTCTTCATAAATGAGCCTGCAAAAATACAGTAAGGTATCATAATGAGCGTTGTTACGATTAAAGACAAGACTGTCCCATTTTATCGTGTTGATTTCCATTGCGCCTATCTCATTGAAGTACAATAGAATTTTTGATATATCTCGTTTGATGTTGGTGTTCAAGGGACGGCGTTTCAAATATAGTAGAGTGGCTTTTATAACTTGATTGAAATAAATATCCGCGTTAAACTCATCAAAATCACACACTGCTTTGGCGTTTTGAAAAGACAGTCTGCGAATAGAGCCGCCTATATTAATTCTACCTCGAATCGCGGTCAGTTCTTCTGTTTGGTTTATATAGCTTTTCAAGAATCCTCGTTTAATCAAGTCGTTTGTTCCGCATAGCAGCAATGAAGCCAACAAGTCGTAAATACTTTCGCAATCTTCGCGGTCAAGGCGTGCGTACTCTTTTGACTTTAGCATCTCAAAAACATAGACGAGCATATAATAAACATTCTTAATCGGTATTGCGCTCATTTCAATAAATCCTTTGCTTTTTCGAGATTGTCTTTATCGTCAAAAAAGTATTCGTTCAACAACTCCTCAATTTCGTATTTAATTATCCCATCAATGTCCTTTGTGCTAAACGGGGATTTTGAACAGAAGTAGCTATGACCGATTTGGTGTCCGCTGTCAAGATTTTCCGATATAAAACTGTTCAACTTCTTGATTTTTTCTATAATCGCTTCGGCTTCAGGGTAGTTGTTTTTAAAGTCGGCTACGAATTGCAAATTATCAAATATTGGCTCAACAGGTATAAAACTGAACCTACGTCGTAAAGCGTAATCAATCATAGCAAGGCTACGATCAGCGGTATTCATCATGCCGATAATAAATACGTTTTGCGGAACATAAAACAGTTCGCTTGAATACGTCAGTTTCATAGCAAATTCTTCGCCTCGTTTGTCATGTTCAAGCAACAACATAAGTTCGCCCATGACTTTTGAGAGGTTTCCACGGTTTATTTCGTCAATAATAAAAAAGTACTTGCTTTCAATATCCTTTTGAGCCTTTACACAAAAATTATAAAAAACACCTTGCTTTAGCTCAAAACTCCCACTTGCGTTTGGCCTGAATCCCTCTATAAAATCCTCATAAGAATAGTTCTGATGGAACTGTATCATCTCTACTTTACGTTCATCTTTCGCGCCAACAATCGAATAGGCAAAGCGTTTAGCCATATAGCTTTTACCCACACCGGGCGCACCCTGTAGTATAATGTTTTTCTTTCGTGTTAGTAGTGCGACAATGTCATCATATTGGTTTTTATCAAAATATACCTCAGCGAAAAAATCGGCTTCAGTATATGGGTCGGGTGAAATTACACTTTTTGTTTTAATTGGCAAGCCTTTTGTCAAATGAGTTGGGAAAAGCGAGGTGATCCCCTTCGACACAAGAGCTTCATAAAATTCTGGGCGTATTGTCCATTCAAAATACTCGCCACCATTTATATATCTTCCAGTAAATGGAATATTCCACCATGCAATATCACCCTTTTTGTCTAACCGAGTTTTACAGCTCGTATAATCATGTATGCGCCGTGCCATTGACACCACAGGCATAATGTAAGCCGATGGATGAGCATTGTATGCTTTCCCTACCTCAGTACAAGTTGCTGTACCCTCGAAATAAAGCCATTTTCTTAAAAGGTCAACATCTTTTTCTGTAATCACAGAGTTTTCGAGCATTTCTGTCCATTGGTCTTTTGATATGCCGATATTATAGTCAAATTCCAAAGTGTTTTCGTGTTCAACAACTTCTTCGCCGTCTATGCTGTTTATTACAAATTTCCGCCTTTGCTCAGACTCGATGATATTGATGCGCTTATCAGGATTAGGAACTCCATCCTTATAATTGCTAAGCATAGCATATATTGATTGCCAAGGAGTTTTCCCAACGGAGTTTAATCGCTCATCCCAACCCTTATCTACTCCATACTCCCATATTTCAACATCCGTCATAGGGTAAAGAGTATCTTCTAAGACTTTAATAGCAAATTCTTTGAGAGAAATCGCTGTAGCCGGTTCAGGAGAAAACGTTTCATTGTTTTTCTGCAGCTCAGCCCCGATGCTGATACCTTTACTTACTTCTGTAACATAGGAAGGGTTTAAGCCTGCCTTACTTACAATTCCAGACACTTTAATACTGTTCGATGTTATTGTGTGCCCGTACTCAATGCCAAATAAGTGAATTTTAAGAACCTTTTCCCCTTTTCCGGCACTATCATACATATTTCTTAGTATTTGCCCTAATGATTCCTCAGAATATTCAATGGTAGTAGCCAAGTTGTTTTTGTATTCTAAGATTTTCTGCTTGAACATATCAAAAAAGTTTCTCAATGCTTGATTAGGTTCATCATCACCCAACCCCAAACTCGCAACGGATATAGATTCAGATTTCCGGTCAATGGGGCTCTGAGGCGGGTGATTGCCGATATATAAACTTATTACTGCCTTGCTCGTTTTATCAAATTCAGGAATAGCATTGAAGTCTGTTCCTGCAAGATTTATATAGTTCGATGTAGTGGCATAATTTCCGTACTTGTGGTCAATAGTACAATCCAGTTCAAAACCGTCATAACTCCGACAATCGGCATAATACTTCCGCAACGAGGAATTGTCGCTGTATCCACGCCCCGTTACCTTATCACCGTCGGTTATGTCATTATTGATGTTTAGTTGATTAACGAACCAAGCCAACAGTTTCTTGAATTTTAAGTAATCATTCATTATTTATTGCCCTCATCTTTTCTTTGAATTTGTTGTTTTGCGGCTTTTGTCCGTCCGTCTATTGGTTTCGGTGTTCCTCTGGGGATAATCCATGTTCTGCCCATCCTAACAGCGCCCTTTACTTTTCCAATATCACAGAGTATCTGAACACGGCGCATTGATATACCCCATAATTCAGAAGCCTCAGTTGTAGTCATCAATTCAGATTCCAGTCCCATGTCATATTTCCTTTCAGAAATTGTGAGGTTCTCCTGTATTATACGTCTTTTGAGCGAATATTGCAAGAGCTTTTGAAAAAACAAGTTCACTCTTGAATCGAGTATGCTGTATCGCTCTAATACGCCCAAAGATGGACGCATTTCTGGTGAACCCAACTTTGGGCTGTCCTAACCAAGCTAACTATTGGTACACACTAATTGAATCCAAAATTGGATTCAATAATTCAGCGAGCGCAAATTTGCGTTTGTTTGAGTTCAAACCAAAAATAGATTCATGTCTAATGCCCCCAAAATTGGGGGTATTACCACCGTATGAAACGAACAAACCCGAACCCGTCGCCCACCGGGACTATCGGTGAACGTTGGGGTTCGGATTTATCACAAAATGGCGGAGACGGAGAGATTCGAACTCTCGCTGGAGTTACCCCCACTAACGGTTTAGCAAACCGCCCCCTTCGACCTACTTGGGTACGTCTCCGTAAGATTTACAAACACATTGTATTCGCTTTTTTATCTTTTGTCAATTCCTGATTTCAACCAAATTCGAATAGCATTGAAACAAAGCTCAATACGTGCTACAATGTGTTTATGGATAAGCAATTGCAAAATAGATATGAAGCGTTAAAGGCAAAGGTTAAAGACCGCGCCGGTGATTTTGCCGCGTTAATGGAGTTTCTCGAAACTCAAACCGCTTGGCTGACAGCCCCTGCCAGCACCCGCTTTCACCTTAGCCGTGAAAACGGCCTTCTTGAACATTCCGTGAATGTGGCAGAAACGTTGCTGCGGATCAAAGATACCCTCTACCCTCTCATTGACGATGAATCTTGCGTCATCGTCGCGTTTTTGCACGACGCGGGAAAAGCGGGAACACCCGAAGGGGCGCAGTATTTGAAAAACCAGCCTACGGATAGGCAGCGGCAAGCCGGGTTCGGTCCGACATATCCCTATAGCTTTAATAAAGACCTGACGTATCTCAGCGTGCCGATACGCAGCCTTTATCTCGCGCTGCCATACATCTATCTGTCACAGGAAGAGGCGCAGGCTATTGCGTACCATGACGGTCAATACGTGGAAGATAACCGTTCTGCCGCAAAAAACGAATGTCCCCTCACATTGTTGCTGCAATACGCCGACAACTGGTGCTGTTTTGTGGTCGAAGCGGAGTAACGGCGAATTTTGAATGCGCGCCTGTTTCTCGGCGTGTATCTCCATTATCCGACTAATAAAAAAGCACTTTATTCCTAAAAGGGTTGCTAATAGGGATATAATTCATTCCCCTCCTTGGAGGGGTGCCCGAAGGGCGGGGTGGTCATACAAAATCTGCATCACACCGTCAAGATTATGTAAAACATCCTGCGCTGTTATATGAATAACAATCAATCCTAACCCTTCGAGGTATGCATTGCGTTCGTTGTCATACTCTATTGTATTGTCATGGGATTTACCGTCAATTTCAATCACGACACCGCAATTCCCGCAGAAAAAGTCAACGATGTAATTACCTATGATTTTTTGCCTGTCAAAATCGTATTGCTTGAATTTCTTTTTATGAAGCTGCTGCCATAATAACACTTCGCATAAATTACCCGCCCGGCGTAATTCTTTTGCACGTTCACGTAGTTTGGGATTGTATGGAAGTAAAAAATAAGAGTTTCGATTACGCATGAAACCACCCCGGCGCTCCGCGCCACCCCTCCAAGGAGGGGACTTTTATCCTGCAAAACAGGGCACTATTTGTACGGCAAATAGGATGCTTGCCACAGCCGCAACGTCGTTATGCTTATTAGCGGGTGTTAAACAAATAAATAACCAACGAGCGGACTTACAAAAATAGCCAAATAAATTAAAGTAATCCACGGCTGATAATCTAAATAAAAACCTTTGAAACTCAAACTCCACGGGTGCTTTATTATTACCCAACCAATTACATCAAAAACAATACAAATCCCCGCCCATATTGCCCCTGTTATTAGTGCTTCCCCAATAGTAGGCACTTCAAGCCCGCTCATATAAAGCCAGCCGAACAGCGTGAATAGAATTATATTATAAAGCGGATGCCACGGTTTTGTTTTTTCGTACCCTTCACCCATTCCGTCTTTGTCCATAGGTTTCATGTGCAAAACATAGATGTTAAAAACAGTATGCCCAATCCCGACGACAGTCACAATAATGTAGCATATCCAAAACCATAACATTGACATTCCGAAATTTTCCATTGCTTGAACCTCCCAAAATATAAATTTTCTACAAACACAAACTTCCTGCGCTTCCCTTGTGTCGCTATCAATAACCATAGTAAAAGGGAAGTGCTTTTTTTATACAATATCACAATGCTTGTTGTCTAAACCGTTGGTTTGCCCGCCACCATGCCGGGGCTTATTTGTCGAGCAAGATGTTGTCAATGCCGTTTTGCTCAAACTCGGAAATATACTCATCAATACGGCTTGTAAGCTCGCATAAATTATCCGGGTTTATCGGCTCAAAATCCATATCGCGGCGAGCCAGCTCTTCGGCGAGTATTTCAAAAAATATCGAGTCTTCATAGTCGGCGATAGCTTCATGGATACCGCCTTGTTCGTAAGCATCGCTCGGACGCGCTACGCCGTCGGTTATTTCCACGAGCGTATCCATGTCGTTTTTCGCGCAATATGAAAACAGTTTGCTTTCAATCTCGTCATAATCGGTAAAGCGGTCATTTCCGCGCATGGAGTTTAAGACCCAATTGCCTATATATGCCATGTCCAAAAGACGCCTAAATTCTAAATTTGTCAGTTCAATCTTCATAAGTTCCTCCCGGGATAAGCGGCAAACTCCGCTTTGTATACATTATAGCAAAAAACATCTGATTAAGGCAACCTCCAAAAACCCTATCGCGGCAATCTACCTGTGCTTTTTTCGCCATACTTCGTTAAATTTCCTTGAAAGAAAGCAATTATTCCTGCGAAAATTTGCCTCGTATGGCAAAAAAATCACTTGGTATCTTGCTCGCTCAGGGTTTCCGGAGGTTGCCTTAAGAAATACCCTATCAATTATAACTTCGTTGTAATTGTCACTCACTCGGTCATGTCCGAGCAAGCTCGGACGCGACCCTCGTTCGCTCAATTATAAACTCTCGGCAGACGGCTTCCCAATCTGCAAAGTATATCGTTTGTGATAGTGCCGCATACCGCCGCAAGCTCTTCGCAGCGTATCTGCTCATTTTTATCCGTGCCTATAAACGTGGCGACATCACCGGCTTTTACGCCGGGCACACCGCTAACGTCAAGCATGAGCATATCCATACAAATACGGCCGATAACCGGCACTTTCACGCCGTTTACAATTGCCATCCCGCCACTGTCCGTCATCTGTCTTGGTATTCCGTCGGCATAACCAATGCTGACCGTTGCCACCGTCATCGGGTTTTTTGCCGTAAACAACCTGCCGTAGCTCACACTCTCCCCCGCTTTGATTTGGCGAACCTGCGATATGTCGGCTTTGAGCGAGAGCATTGGGCGAAGCCCTGTTTTTTCACGGGTTTCGGCATCGTGGCTATGCACCCCATAGAGCATTATGCCCGGACGGACATAGTCGCACTTAAAGTGCGGATAATTATAAATACCATAGCTCGACTGCGAATGTATCTTTCCGACATCATAACCTTTTTCGTTTAACTTTTTGACGAGCGCGCAAAGCCGCTCCATTTGCCCGATTGTGAAATCCACATCGCTGCTCTCTAAGCTGTCCGCCGAGGCTAAATGCGTTCCGATCCCGCAAACCGTCAGGTTTTCATAGTTGAAAATCCGCTCAATATCATCAAAATTATCAGGCTCTGTCCCCAAACGGTGCATACCCGTATCTACCGCAATATGGATGCGCAGCTTATACCCCGCCTCATTGAGTTCTCCCGCATGAACATCATCGGCGACAAGCACGGTCAAATTATGGTCGCTAAGGCAAGCCGCGTCGCGGGCGTGTGAGCGTCCCAATACCAAGATTTCTCCGTCGGGGACAATTTCTCTGAGCAAAGCGCCTTCCGCGACAGTCGCCACGGCAAATGCGCTCACCCCTTCGCGCACAAGGCGTTTTGCCACTCGCTCAAACCCATGCCCGTAGGCGTCCGCCTTGAGAACCGCCATGATTTCACAGCCTTGCGGTATTTTTGAGCGAATATCAGAAAGATTGTGCGAGAGCGCGTCCATATCTATCTCTATCCACGCTCGTCCATATACGTCGGGCCTTGCCTTTGCCGCAGTGACTTTTCCATACCACTCATGCCCCTCTTCTTGCATACTAAGCTCGAGCAGCATATCCACAAGCTCGGGATATTCTATGCCCGCCTCTTTCATCATTTTTGGAAATTGACTGTGGACGGTAAATCCGGGTATCGTATTCGCTTCGCTAAAAACTATATCCCCGTCCGCCTTGAGAAACATATCAATTCTGGCATATCCCCGGCAGCCCAACGCTCGAAATATCGTCTCTCCGACAGATTGCACACGCCGCTCGGTCTGCTCGTCAATATCCGCAGGGGTAATGATTTTTGAGGATTTTAGCGTGTATTTCTCTTCAAAGCTGAAATATCCGCCTTCTTCGACAATGATCTCGTTGACTCTGCCAGTGATGAGTTCGTGATTGCCCATGACCGCGCAGCCTATTTCCCTGTCTTTGATATTTTCCTCGATTATCACGGCATTGTCATATATGAGAGCCGTCCTGACAGCCTGTAAAATACTGCCGTAATCATATACCTTAGTAACACCGATTGACGACCCGGCTTTCACGGGCTTTACAAATACCGGCAGCTCAAGCGTTTTTGCGGCCGCCATTATTTCATCGTCACTTAGCGCGCGCTCAAAGCAAACGGATTTTGGCACTGTGATACCCAGAAGCGATATAATTTTGTGCGAGCGTTCCTTGTCCATGCAAAGCGCCGCCGCCGCGCTGCCGCTGCCAACCACCGGTATACCCGCAAGCTCGCACAAGCCTTGAATCGTGCCGTCCTCGCCATATCTGCCGTGCAATACCGGGAAAATCGCGTCAACCGGAATCGAAAACGGCTGCCCGTTATCATACTCGATTATTCCTCCCCCGCGTTCGGGCGATATATACGCTTTGCTCAAGTACCTTTCGTCGGTGTGCCACTCATCCGTAGGCAGCGCCTCCACAGAGCCCTTGTATCTGTACCACTCGCCTTTTCGCGTAATGCCGAGCATCACTATTTCGTATTTCTCTTTGCTGATGGCGTTTATTATCGAGTATGCAGATTTTAGCGAAACGCCGTATTCCGGCGAAAATCCGCCAAATATCACGGCAATTTTCTTTTTGGCCGCTTTTTTTCCGTTTGTTTTACTGTTCATGTCTGTTAGTTTTCTCTCATTTTGCGTTATTTTCCGTTTATGTTTGTCAGCATATCACATTTTGTGGTTATTTTCAAGAAATCATGGTAATATGTTTGCATTACCTATTACCCTTGCGCCCCTTGCGCTCGAAAGGCTGTTTTTTATCCCTACGCTCAAACAAGAGGCGCGTCCATGCGCCTAACTCGCGCGCTCCGCGTCCATGCTCCGCTTACGGGACAAAAATACAGCCTTCCTCACCGGGTCGCAGTAAAGGCAACGGATTTAAAAATTTTGGAGGATAGTATGCTTGTAATATGTTATGGCGGCGATATGGTAAACAACACCTACGATGCGCTTGCCGCATCCGATATTTGCAAATATCTGGGGCGGGGCTTTAATGTGTCGTTAAAACCAAACCTTGTTGTGCCGGGCCCCGCGTCAAACGGCGCCGTCACGCATCCCGAGGTTACAGAGGGCGTTATCCGTTTCTTGCTTGACTTTGGCGTGGCGGATATTAAGATAATCGAAAGCTCATGGGTCGGCGACAGCACGCTTAGGGCTTTTAAATATTGCGGTTATGAAGAGCTCTCGCGCAAATATAACATACCGCTCATTGATCTCAAAGGCGATACATATACACTGCTAACGCACGGCGGCTATGAGATCAAGGTGTGCGACGAGGCGCTGAATACGGATTTTCTGATAAACATACCTGTTCTCAAAGCGCACTGCCAAACGCGCCTCACCTGCTGCCTGAAAAACCTAAAAGGCTGCATACCCGACAGCGAGAAACGCCGCTTTCACACTCTCGGCATACACAAACCCGTCGCCGCGCTAAACGCGCTCATTAAAACCGGGTATTGCGTCGTGGACGGTATTTCCGGCGACTTGTCATTTGAAGAGGGCGGCAATCCGGTAACGTCAAACAGGATAATAGCCGGGCGCGACCCCGTCATGGTTGACTCATTTTGCGCCGAGCTGATAGGTTATAGCCCCGATGAAATCAATTACATATCATATGCCATGGATTATGGGGTCGGCAGATTTTTTTCGCCGGATATGACCGTGACCGTGCTTGGCTCTGAAAATAAAGCCCTGACCTCAAACCCCGCTCTTCATGCCCGGGCGATACCTGCCTCGCAAAAATACCAAAACTTGATAGACGAAAAGGCGGCTTGCTCCGTTTGCTATTCGTCGCTTATATACGCCTTGCACCGCATGGGAGGGAAGTTTACAGGGCGCGGCGCGGCCGCAAACGGCAAGCTGTGCATAGGTCAGGGGTTTAAGGGCAAAACCGGAGCGGGAATAGGGATCGGTTCTTGCACATCCGGTTTTGAGCGTTGCATCAAAGGCTGCCCTCCAAAATCCACGGATATAATCAAGGGGCTATCCCGGTTTGAGATATAGCCGCGCCGCAATCCACACTGAAAAAGGCCGCCGATAAACAAAAGCAAAGAGGCCGTCTGCTGACAGCCTCTTTGTTTACTTTTGCCGTGTTGTAAAACGAGTTGGTTTAAACTCTCTTTACGTTTTACTTAGCGCGGCGTCTATTCGCTTATAAACTCGGCGTCTCCGTAGTACAGCTCCCACCTTGCGATGCGCTCGTCCACAGCGGCTCTAAGACCCGAAGCCATGAGGTCTTGCATACCCGCGTCATATACGGCATCGAAATCAGCGGGCGCGGCGACGATTGCATTGACAAACATATTGTTGCGCTTTGTGTTTAAGTCAACGATTATGCCGCTCTCTGCTTCGATTGTGCCGAGGCTGAAGTTTGGCATCGCCCGCAGCGTCGCCGGGTCTTGGTTTACCGCAAATGTTCTGGCGACATAGGCAGAATCCGTGCCCGGGAAAGCCAGCGCTCTTGAGAGCCCCTCGCGCAACGGGTCGCCAAGGCTGGGCGCGGCGTTGGAAACATTGATCGTTATCGTATAGTCTATGTTGTCCGGTGAATTTTGAATCCACTCGCCCGTGGCCGGCAGCTTTTCAACCGCGCCGTTATCATGGAGGATATGGTTAATCCCCTCTTCGCCGATTTGCAAATACTCGCGCACCTCGCGTCTGGTGATAAAGTCAATGTACAAAAGTGACGCTATCGGCTCTGTGTTTGTGCTCGGGAAGAAAATAAAGCGGTCAACGGCTTGGGATATAAGGCGCGATACCTCTCCGCTGTCGTTCGGAAACGGGCTGATAGCTATATATGCCGCATCCGGGCCGACAAATTCCTGCAATTTTGCCTGATGGCTGTTTTCTCCGCCCCTGTACGGCGCGTCAATGTTGCCGTTGTAAGCCCCTACATGGCCTTGCCTGATGCGGTCGTCCACAATTGAGCCGAGCGTTTCGTTGGTGTACAGCCCAAAGTCATACCACATCAGCCCCATGTTATACCATTTGTTTAAGGTTCTGATCGTCTCTTTATTTGCCGGATGCGTGAGAAGCTGCTCAAGCGAACCGTTTACATAGATATCCCTTTCAGATAAGCCGGACGGCAAATACCCGTCAAGCAGCGGGCGGTACTGCCAGCGCACGTCATGGGACATCATATACGGAACCATTCTGTCGGCATTTTCGCCAAGGAGAAGCTCGGCATTGTCTTTGAACGCGACCAAGCAGTCTTCAAATTCCTGAATCGTCCTTGGCTCATCTAAGCCCAATATATCGAGCCAATCCTCGCGCATAAACGTACCTACGGGGCTGACCTCCATGACCTTGCCGGGAAACGCGTAGACCGCGTTGGTTTCGGGGTCCATGTTCCAGTAGATGAACTCCGTGCCGAGAAAATCAAAAAGGTGCGGGAAAATATTGCTGTATTCGGACAGATACGGGTACATATCGAGGATGCCGCCCATTTCGGAAAACGCCCTCATAAAGATTTCAAAATCATACTCATACCCGATATCGGGAACCGCGTTGGCCGCAAAAAGCCTTGAATAATCATCCGTGCCCGTCCAGCGTCCTATGCGTACCCATTCAATTTCGATATTGTGGGTTTCAAGCACTTGCTCTTTGATCCAATTGCTGAAAACATTGTCGTCGGGCGGTGAGCCGCCGTCGTTTCCCCTGTCAAAAACGGCTACCGTGATTTTTCGCGTCTCTAAAAAACGCAGATTCTCGTCCAAACCAAGCTCTAAAAGTACGCTATCTGTCGGGGTGTCTTCGATAATAGGCGGCGGCGTCACCACCGGCGGCGTCGGCAGCGCACCCGGCGTGGCTGTCGGGCCTATGTCCGCCGGGTCTGCGCCGCAGGCCGCGAGCATTCCGACTATCAGGATGAGCGCGAGGGCAAGCGGTAAAATTCTGCGTGTTTTCATTTTTGTTCCTCCACTTTACTATTCATAATTATTGGGTTTTCTTTGATTACTTCGCGCTATCTATGTTGTGATATTCATCACCCCCCCCCGCCTGCTACGGCGGAGGAGGGGCGTTTATGATCTTCGCCTCTGGGCGAAACTCTTTTGGCTTAGAGCATCAAGCTCCGTTTTGCCGTGTTGTAAAACGAGTTGGTTTAAACTCTCTTTACGTTTTACTTAGCACTGCAGTCTAATCGCTTATAAACTCAGCGTCTCCGTAGTACAGCTCCCACCTTGCGATGCGCTCGTCCACAGCGGCTCTAAGACCCGAAGCCATGAGGTCTTGCATACCCGCGTCATATACGGCATCGAAATCAGCGGGCGCGGCGACGATTGCATTGATAAACATATTGTTGCGCTTTGTGTTTAAGTCAATGATTACGCCGCTCTCGGCCTCGATTGCTCCAAGACCGAAGTTTGGAGTCGTCCGTGTCGTCGCGGGATTTTGGTTTGCCTCAAATGTCTTGGCGATATATTTGGGGTCTGTTCCCGGGAAAGCCAGTGCCGCCGAGAGACCTTCGCGTACCGGGTCGCCGAGGCTGGGCGCGGCGTTTGAAATATTGATCGTTATCGTATAGTCTATGTTGTCCGGTGAATTTTGAATCCATTCGCCCGTGGCCGGCAGTTTTTCGATCGCGCCGTTATCGTGGACGATATGGTTAATGCCCTCTTCGCCGATCTGCAAGTACTCGCGCACTTCACGTCTGGTTATAAAGTCAAGATACAGCAGTGACGCTATCGGCTCCGTGTTTGTGTGCGGGAGGAAGATGAAGCGGTCAACGTCTTGGGATACAAGGCGTGATACCTCTCCGCTGTCGTTCGGGAACGGGCTGATCGCTATGTATGCCGCATCCGGGCCGACAAACTCTTGCATTTTTGCCTGATGGCTGTTCTCGCCGCTTCTGTACGGCTGGTCGGTGTTGCCGTTGAAAACGCCGACATGGCCTTGCTTAATGCGGTCGTCCGCAATTGAGCCAAGCGTTTCGTTGGTATAAAGCCCAAAGTCATACCACAAAAGTCCCATGTTATACCATTTGTTTAAGGTTCTGATCGTCTCTTTATTTGCCGGATGGGTGAGAAGATACTCTAAAGAACCGTTTACATATATATCTCTGTCAGATAAATCTGAGGGGAAGTGGCCGTCCAGCAGCGGGCGGTAATTCCAGCGCACGTCATGAGTCATCATGTAGGGAATCATACGGTCGGCATTTTCGCCCAAAAGAAGCTCGGCATTGTCGCGGAACGCGACCAAGCAGTCTTCAAATTCTTGGATCGTCGTCGGCTCGTCTAAACCCAATGTATTGAGCCAATCCTCGCGAATGAATGTACCGACGATGTTGTATGCCATGCGTTTTCCGGGAAAAGCAAATGTCTGGTTGGTTTCGGGGTCCATGTTCCAGTATATGAACTCCGTGCCGAGCAGGTCAAACAGGTTCGGGAAGATATTGCTGTATTCGGACATATACGGATACAGATCGAGGATGCCGCCCATTTCGGAAAACGCCCTCATAAAGATTTCAAAATCATATTCGTATCCGACATCGGGAACCGCGTTGGCCGCAAAAAGCCTTGAATAATCATCCGTGCCGGTCCAGCGTCCTATGCGTACCCATTCGATTTCGATATTGTGGGCTTCAAGCACTTGGTCTTTGATCCAATTACTGAAAACATTATCGTCGGGCGGTGTTCCTCCGTCGTTTTCACGGTCAAAAATGGCTACGGTGATTTTCCGCGTCTCTAAGAAACGCAGGTTCTCGTCCAAACCAAGCTCTAAAAGCACGGAATCCGTCGGGGTGTCTTCGATAATTGGCGGCGGCGTCACCGACGGCGGCGTCGGCAGCGCGCCCGGCGTGGCTGTCGGACCCGAATCTACGGGATCAGAGCTGCCGCATGCCGCGAGCATACCGAGAGCCATGATAAGCGCGAGTGCGAGTGACAGAAGCTTGCGTGTTTTCATTTTAATCCTCCTAATGTTCTGTTGATGTTTTATATTGATAACTGTTTTGTACAACATATTATCTACTGATTATTCCTTGACCGCGCCGAGCTGCGCTCCCGCGATAAAGTATTTTTGAAGCCACGGGTAGACAAGCAAAATAGGCACCGTCGCGAACATGACGGTCGCCGATTTTACCGCTTCCGCCACGCCCGGAGGCGTAAACCCTTCCTGTTGAGCCGTCTCAAGAGCCGCGGCATTATTGAGCAAGTAATAGAGCAAGAGCTGAATCGGATAGTATTTCCTGTCGTCTATAAACCAGAGGGCATCCGTATATCCGTTCCAGCGTCCGACGGCATAGAACAAAGACAAAGTCGCTATGACCGGAACCGACAGCGGCAGATAAATCTTTGTCAAAATCCGCAAAGGCCCCGCGCCGTCAATTTCCGCCGCCTCGCGCAGGCTCTGGGGTATGCCGTAGAAGAAGCTGCGCATCAAAATCATATTGAACACGCTCAGGCAATACGGCAGCAGCAAAACAAGAGGGTTATTCAAGAGACCCATGTTTCGGATCAGAAGGTATGTGGGTATGCTGCCGGCTCCGAAGTACATGGTGATAAGCGCGACCGTATTGAAGAATTTCTTGCCGGGCAGGTTGTCGAAGATAAGCGGGAACGCGCAAAGCGTCGTCATTATAAGCGAGAGCACGACGCCGGCAACGGTAAGCCATGCGGTAAAGATAAGTGAGTCAACATAACGCTGTGATTGAAAAACCGTGCCGTATGCCTCTAATGAAAACTCAACCGGCCACAGCAAGACCCTGTTATTGATGAGCGCATCGCCGGAGCTCAATGATCTGGATGCGATATTGACAATCGGCAATACACATATGAGGATCATCCCCGTGCAAATCAGCACCAAAATCCAGTCGCCTATTTTTTCCGCTTTTGTACGTCTCATTGCATCACCCCCCTACCATAGTCCGCGCTCGCCCACTTTTCGGGCGAAGAAGTTTGCGCCGAGCACAAAGAACAATCCGACCACAGACTGGAACATACCCACGGCGGTAGTAAGCGAGAATTGGTAGTTCAGCAGACCTTTGGTGTAGACATACACGGGCAGCACCGTAGCAACGTCATATACCATCGGGTTTCGCAAGACCCACGGCCTTTCAAATCCGCCTCCAATCAAGCCGCCCATAGTAAGTATCAAAAGCACAACGATCGTCGGCTTAATGCCGGGCAGCGTAATGTGCCAGATTCTCCGCAAACGCCCCGCGCCGTCAACCGCAGCGGCTTCGTAAAGCTCCGGGTTTATGTTCGTGATCGCGGCAAGATAGATGATGGTGTTCCAGCCCACGCTTTGCCATATGCCAAGGAAAACATATGTCGCCACCCAGTTGTTTGGCTTGTCAAAAAAGCTGATGGATTCATAGCCGGCTCTGTTCATGAGTATATTGACAAGACCGTCTGTCGGCGCAAACAGCCTCATGGCAAGGCCGTATATGATGACCCATGAAAGAAAGTGCGGCATATATGCGATGGTTTGCGTCACTCTCTTAAATCTCTTGAACACAAGCTCGTTGAGTATGATGGCGAGGATAATCGGCGCCGGAAATCCAAAGCCTATGTCTAATATGTTGAGCATAAAGGTATTGCGCAGCGCGTTCCAAAAGTCGCGGTCGCCAAATGCTCTTTCAAAGTTCTTGAGTCCGACCCAAGGCACTTCCCACAGTGGTTTTATGATGTTATTTTCTTTAAAGGCCATGGCCAAATATTCCATAGGCAGATAGCGAAAGATAACAAAATACGCCATGGGTAGTATGAGCATAACATACAAAACCCAATAGCGCTTAACTAACGTCCATTTACTTGTTCCCGAGACACCTTTGTCTAACCTATTTTGCTGTCGCTTTGTCAGTACTCCACTACTCATATAGGCAACCCTCTCCGTTTCGTAATCGAAATTGCGTTTGTGAGACGAGCCGAATTCACTTCGGCGAATGCGGTATATCTGAGTTACTATGTGTAACTATACTTCACCTTTGCATGGTTGTCAATAGAAAATTATAATATAGAAACTGGGAGGAAATGTGTTAAAATGAAACATTTCCTCAAACGACTGCAAATACAGCATTTCTTCTAAAAAAATATGAGTATTATGTCAACCTGCCGGGCGGCGTGTCGCCCGGCGGCATTATCCTGAGTCTCCATTTGGCGGCGTACCGCCGCCCGGAGGCGGCGGCGTGTCGTCCGGCGGTGGCGGTGTATCATCAGGCGGCGGTGTATCGCCGCCGGGAGGCGGCGGTTCGCCGGGCGGAGTACCATCGCCGCCCGAAGGCGGCGGTTCGCTGGGCGTGAGATTATCGCCCGCGTTTTCATTGCAAATATCGCAGTCGGGGTCGGGGCTATCCCCATGCTCGGGGCACAAATCGGGGTCGGGGATTATCGGATAGCATATCTCGCAGTCGGGGTCCGGCTCTTCCTCATGCTCCGGGCACGGCTGCGGAATCGGGATTTCAGGCGTTTGCTGCGGCACATCAGCAGACAAAACAACCGAAAGATTTATAGTGTCAAAGGTCATCTTGCCGTTTGTTTCGAGCGCGTATTTTATCGTCATATCAGCAAGCTCGCCATACAGCGTGATTTTTGCGTCCGCCGCGCAGCTTTTTATGCGAACACTCTCGCGCACATCTTGGTCAAGGCATACGCCGTATATCGCCTCGCTTTCCGTATCATGCCACAGCAAGACGGATTGGTCACGCACGGTATAAATCCCGAGAGGGCGGACCTCGCCCGCGCCGATTGCGATATGCAAAAGCTCCGGATTATCGCCGAATAAATGCTGCCTGTATATATGCGACCCATCCTCCCCATCAACGCTGAAATACAGCCACAGGACGTCGTTTATCTCCTGCATTGCCGGATAACGCGCATCAATATCCTCCGGCGTGACCCGCTTTTCAAGCCTGAATACTCCCCTGTAATACTGCGAAGAAAGCAAGGATATACCTTTGACGCCGTCCATTTCCTGCACGGCAATAAACGCCGTGCGCGGCCCACTGTCCGTTTCATACGGATTTTTTATAAGCGCCGCCGCGATGTTGTGATTTGCCGAAATCCCGGAATGCCATGCTATTCTGGTCGGTCCTTGGGCGTTTTGGGTATCGCCGTTATATCGGTCAAGCCCTCCCGAAATCGGCTTAAAGAAGAAAAATCTGTTGTTTGTCGGGCTTTGCGCGAACGCGACGCCCTTCATGTTTATACCGCTCAGTGCATGTAAATTTGGCACTGAATAATCTTTGCGGTTGCGGTTTATCTGCGCCGTCACTTTCTCCGGCGGCTCTTCTCCCTCGCGGAGTTTTCTCGCGTGTACGACAAAGCGCATATCATCATAAGAATAGTCGCACACCGACAAAGTCAAAATGCGGTCATCCGGCGTGACGTCAACATCTGTGTCAAACAGGCTGCGAGCCCTTATTTCCTCAATAAAATCAGCAAAATTGTCCTCACTGTCGCACGGTATCATATACCATAGCTCGGGTTCTACGACATGCGCGGAAAAAATAATCCAAGTGCTCTCGCCAATGAGCGTGTCGAGCAAAATAACGGGCGCTCGCGCAAAAGTCGCCATTTGGTTGTAGTCGAGCAGCCTTGTAAACATATTGCCCGTGCTTGTGTAATGCCCGAAGAGCACCGTGTTGTAGTCCATCATGAGACGATCGTTGAGCGAGTTTAAAAACACAGTGCCGTGGCGGTTGCTGTTTCCGTAAAAATCTATGTTCAAATACTCCTCGTTATCATAAGACATGACATACGGCTGGCGCGGGATAACCCCGGGTATCTCTATCATACCGAGAAAATCCGGGTTTATCTCTAATATTTCGGCAAAAATCACTTTGCCTCGCGCCTCAAGCTCAAGCAGCCTGCGGCGTTCTTTTTCCCATTCGCTCTCTTCGGGGTTTTGACTGCCGTCATCTTCGCCGCCAAAAGACGGAGAGGCCGTGCTGTCCTCAAAATTTTTCTTCGCGCTGTCAAACATATCGCCTATCTTTTCCTCTATCTGTTTTACGCTCAAATACTCATAGAGGACATATCCGGTATATGCAAAGCCGCACGCAAAAACAGCGGCGCAAAAAACCAAAAAGCCGATCAATGCCTTTTCTTTGGCCGTTTTTTTTCTGCGCGGCTTTTTTTTGCCGGCATCATCGGCAGTTTCTGTTTCTTCGGCGGCGGCTTCGGCTTCCCGCTCTGTCTCTTCTGCGGCTTCTTGCTCGGTTTCCGGCAAGATTTCGGCTTTGGCTTCCGCCTCCATCTCCGCCTCCGCGCCGGTATCGGTTTTTTCTGTTATTTTTTTCATAATGCCAATAACCTTGCTGCAAGGCGCTTTGTACTTTGTATTGACGGCTCCCGCTGCTAAAAGTCTATAGATTGTTTAGCGCGTACAGCAAATGACTTCTCCGCAAAGGACGTTTCTAATGAAAAGCCCTCTGCGGAAATAATATATTATCCTTGTTTCTTCTTTTTCCTGAAGACAAAAACGCTTACGCCCGCCGCGAGAACAACGATCACGGCTATACATATAAATAACAAAGTAAGATCGGGCTCTCCCGTATCGCCCGGGTCTGTCACATCCGGCGATGGGGATGCGGGCGACAGAGGCGGCGGTGTTTCAGGCTCCGGCGTCTGCTCTTCTTCGGGCGGCGGTGTTTCTTCGCCGCTGTCCGGCGCGATGTATTCATCTTGATTGATACCCATAATACCCATAATCGCCCAAAATGCCGGCTTTGCGCTGTACAAACCGTCAAAGAGCAGCGGAGATGCCTTTCCGCGCCAGCTTGTGCTGTCTTCCCTGCCCCAGAATGTCACTCGCGTAATATGCTCGCTATATCTGACAAACACGTCAAACGCGCCCTTATACAGCTCCGCCTGACGCTTTGCTTCATCCTCCGTGAGTGTTCCGTCGCGGCTGCTAAGGCCGCCGTAGCTGCCGATACATATATCAAGCTCCATGATGCCGACCTTGCATCCCGCGGCGACAAAGCGCATGATCGCGGATGAGATGTTGTCCGGGTTTAAATCCGACGTCCAATAGTGCGCCTGCATTCCGATAGCCTCAACAAGCGGGCGGTCGGGGTCGGTGTTGCGCGGGTCGTCCTTCCAAAGCCCGTTGAGTTCCCTTGCCATACTTGCCATTGCCTCTGATTTGTTCTGCTCGGTTTCGTTAAAGTCGGTATAAAACAGCATAGCGCCGGGGTCGGCAAGGCGAGTAAAGACAAACGCGTCATAAAGGTAGTCCGCGCCGCTTTCGCCGGAATCCGCGTCCGCGCCGTTCGCGTAGGCGGCATACCACGGCGACGAGTCACCGCCGGAAGAACCGCGAAGCTGGCTCTTCCAGCCGCCAGAGCCCGGGCTGTTTATAAAGGCTTCGTTGACGACATCCCATGATATAACTTTGCCCTTGAAATGCCCCGCCACTTCATTGATATAGTTTTCCATGTTTGCCCTCGCCTCGGCGCGGGTCAAAGGGCTGCCGTCGCTGCCGTTTGTCAGCCAAGCCGCCGATTGCGAGTGCCAAACCAAGGTGTGCCCGTGTACGTCAATGCCGTTTTCTATCGCCCAATTGACCACCTGATCGGAGCTGGCAAAGTTGTATTCGTCCTTTTCACGGGTCAGGCTGGCCGGTTTCATCGCGTTTTCGAGCGTGACTACGGCGTAGTGATGACGGAACATATTGAGAAGCGCTTCATTGTTGAGGTTGTGCGGCTCTAATATGTTGCCTACCGGAAAGTGTTGCGCGAATGTTTCTTTGAGCGAGGGCAACGACAAATCCCAGTAGGGTATTTCTATTTCCTGAGCCTCGCCGATTTGACTGATGATTATGTTGTCTATGTACCATAAATCGGGGTGCTTATCCTCTTCGTTTATAACAAACCGAAAATCAAGCGACGTAATGTCCTCTGTCTGCATGGGAAGCGTGACGTCAATGTTTTTCCACGTCCCCACCGGCATTGTCCCGAAGCTTTCAGGAAACTTGACCACGCCCTGCGCCCCCGGATAGTCGCCGTTTAGCACAAAGCCCGGCCCGGTCAGCGTGCCCTTGCCCTCGTTTCCTTCGGCGGGCACATAGAACGATACCTTGATGTTGTATATCGCGCCCGGCGGGAGCGGCGCGGGGAATGTGAGGCGGATCGCGTTAGATGAGCTAAGGTAGGTTTTGCCTTCCTGATGTGTGACGCGAAGCGCCGAGTCGTCGTCGTTTCCGATGCCGGGCTGCGTCACCCATTCGGTGATAATCGCTCCGCTGTCGGCGTCGCTGACCATAAAGAGCGACCCGTGCCTTGCCTCGTCAGAAAAGTCTATGACGAGAAGCTCTGTCATTTCTTCGTCCGCCGTTGCCGGCAAGACAAAGAGCGCGGACATCGCCATCGCGATACAAGCGAGTAGTATTCCTGTCTTTTTCATTTTCATTTTGCTGCTCCACCTTGTTTAATAAATTATTTTGTTGATTGATTTTCGCTCAATGCGCTTAATGTTTTTAAGTTTTCGATAATTGTACCATAATTTCATTTGCAGTTCAAGGCTTGGATAGTATTTGCACTGAAATGCAAATACTTGTTGCATTTTGCGATTATTTGTAGTATATTTCATATGTGGAGGTGTTGAATATGATTATGCGAAACGAATATTTAGGGCAGCTTATCAGCTTCCGGGATAAGCAGCTTATAAAAGTGATCACAGGTATTCGCCGATGCGGGAAATCAACGCTGCTTGAACTGTTCCGGGATGAATTGCGTAAAAGCGGCGTCTGTGAACAGCAGATAATCGCTATAAACTTCGAGGATGCCGATTTTGAAAACCTGATGGAACGCAAGGCTCTGCATTCCTATATCAAAAAGAATCTGATCCCGGATAAAATGAACTATATCTTTTTGGACGAAATCCAGCATGTTGACGAATGGCAGCGGACTGTAGACAGCTTGTTTATAAAAAATAACTGCGATGTTTATATCACCGGCTCTAACGCCTATCTTCTCTCCGGTGAGCTCGCGACGCTTTTGTCGGGACGGTATGTGGAAATCAAAATGCTGCCCCTGTCCTTTTTTGAATACATGTCGGCAATGCCCGACCGGACGGATTTGACCCGTAAATATAATATGTATCTGCAAAACAGCTCCTTCCCTTACACGTTAGAGCTGAATAGACCCAAGGACATCCGGGCGTACTTGGATGGCATATATACGTCGGTGGTTTTGAAAGATGTGGTGAAGCGGAAAAAAATCGCCGATGTCTCCGCTTTGGAAAGCGTGATTCGGTTTATGTTCGACAATATTGGCAATCCGTGCAGCGCAAAGAAAATCGCGGATGCTCTCACATCCGGCGGCAGGAAAATTTCGACCCACACCATTGAGAATTATCTATCCGCGCTGTGTGACAGCTTCATTCTTTACAAAACCAGACGTTATGACATAAAAGGCAAGCAGCACTTGAAGACGGGCGAGAAATATTACGTCGCGGATATTGGGCTCAGGTATTATCTTCTGGGGGCACAAAGGGCGGATATGGGACGCGCGTTGGAGAATATCGTCTACTTGGAGCTGCTCAGGCGGGGATACGATGTGCGGATTGGAAAAGTCGGCGCCGCCGAAGTAGACTTTGTGGCCACAAATGAAAACGGCGTTGTGTATTATCAGGCTTCACTGACCGTCCGAGATGAGCGCACGCTCGCCCGGGAACTCGCGCCGCTTGACTGCATATCTGATCATAATCCGAAATACTTACTGACGATGGACGAAGACCCTAATGTCTCGCATAATGGCATACGCCAAATAAACGCGCTCGACTGGCTGCTTGGGTAATGCCCTTTACTCCGTAAAAAGCTCTCAGTTGGACACTGCCTGAATGGGGCATAATATCCGGTGAAAGAGGAATTCTTTAAAAATTAAAGAGTTCCTCAAACGACTGCAAATGCTGTGCTTTTACTAAAAAAACGCGCAAAAAGCAAACAGGCTGCTTTCGCAGCCCGTTTGCTTTTATTGTTTTGCTTTGAGCAAATTTAGTCTTCTTTTTTGCCTTTTCTCAGCTTTGCGACCGCAAACACCGCGCCGCTTCCGGCAAGAGCCATTGCTCCGAGAGCATAAACCACGAAGAATGTTGCTCCGGTCTCAGGCGGATCGCCCTCATAGACTCTGATGTTTGTGATGTAGAAGCCCGTGTTCTGTATCGTCTGGAGACGGACATTCGGATCGTCGCCGTCGAACTTGTATTGCAACGTCGCGCTCGTGCCCTCGGCAGTCGTGTGCGCCGCATTTGTCCATGGGCTTGTGACCGGGGCTATGCAAAATTCTGTCGGTTCGTCGCCAAGGGCTCTGAATGAAACGACGAGTGTATAGTCCGTACCCGCAAAGAGATTCGGGTTGTCTTTGATGACGAAGTCAATGACGCAGTAGTTGGACGCGCCGCCGTCGCGGACTGATACGTCAACCTTGAGCTGTGAGCCGGAAATGGACTTCGTGCTCGTGTCGCCGCTGTTCTTCAGCCATGCGCTCGCGCCATCTGTAAGACCGCCGCCGATAAAGTTGGAAAGCTCTGTTGACCAATCCATCAGAGAGTCTTTTGAGGGAGGTCCGGGCGGTCTTTCCTCGGGAGGCGCAGGTGGTTCTTTTTCCACACCACTGCCGCCAGCAGTGCTACCGCCGGTGATACCGTCAAACTCAACATCGTACAACGTGAAGTCGTGTGAACCAAACAAACCAACAATCCAAAGAGTGTTGGCATCCGCCCATTTGTCCTCATCAGTTACAGTAAATGCAACCTCGAATGTACCGTCAGACTCATCAATACGAGCGGGCAATTGACCAGTAGCAGGGTCAGCACCAGCACCATCACACCAATCGTCGAAAGATGGATCGTCAATGGTGGAAGTATTCAATCTGACTCTGTAGCCAGAGGCTCCCGAACTTACGGCTGTAAATTTGAGAGTGCTTTCTGTTCCAACTTTAAGATCGGAAATGTCAATGATGAATGCGGTAAACTCATCGCCGTCCGCCGCGCTAAATGCTGCATATCCCCTGTTGCCGCCAGCAGTGCTACCGCCGGTGATACCGTCAAACTCAACATCGTACAACGTGAAGTCGTGTGAACCAAACAAACCAACAATCCAAAGAGTGTTGGCATCCGCCCATTTGTCCTCATCAGTTACAGTAAATGCAACCTCGAATGTACCGTCAGACTCATCAATACGAGCGGGCAATTGACCAGTAGCAGGGTCAGCACCAGCACCATCACACCAATCGTCGAAAGATGGATCGTCAATGGTGGAAGTATTCAATCTGACTCTGTAGCCAGAGGCTCCCGAACTTACGGCTGTAAATTTGAGAGTGCTTTCTGTTCCAACTTCAAGATCGGAAATGTCAATGATGAATGCGGTAAACGCATCGCCGTTCGCTGCGCTAAACGCTGCATACCCTCTGTCTGCTGCCACCGCAGGGGCAACAAAAATGAGCGGGAGTACCAACATTAGCGCGAGGGTAATTGCAAGTGCTTTTTTCATAAATTTTCCTCCTAATTTTTGTTTAACGTTTTTGATTTTTATGATTTGCGTTTGCGTTGTCACATATGGATTGGATTATACAAGATGTTGTATACCTTTGTCAAGCATTATTTTTGCGTTTTACGCGTTTGGCGCAAAATTCACACGATTTGCAAAAGATATACTATGAGCGGCACAGTTACCGCGCAAAGAAGCGTCGTCACAAAGATACCGGCGGACGCCGTCTTCGCGTCGCCGCCATACCAAATCGCAAGCATCGCCGATTGCGCCCCCGTCGGCATGGCAGCCAAAATAACAAGCACGCCAAGCATTTCCCGGCTCTCGATAAACTGCTTTAATACAAGCCATGTGACAACGGGCACAAGCGCGAGTTTTATCACGGCGACAAGGCAGATACGCCACTCGGGAAACGCGTTTTTTATCGGGATAAACGATAAAGAAGCCCCGATAACGAGCATAGCCCCGGGCGTGGTGAAGTTTCCAAAAAGCCCTATCGCTTCCGCAACGATCCCAACAGGCGTAAAATCCGTCAGCGCGATAGGCACAGCAAGAAGAGCGGCGATGAGCGGCGGATTAAAGAGCAGCTTTAAGTTGATCTTGCTCCCCCTCCCGGCTATGAGCAGCACGCCGACAGAAAAAGACAGCAAGTTAAACCAAATATTAAAGAGCGCGGTAAAAAAAGCCCCTGCCGCGCCAAACAAAGCTATCGCCACCGGAAAGCCCATAAACCCGCTGTTGCTGTATACGCTCATATAGGTCAAAAGGCCGTGATTTGCCCTCTCGCCGCCGGATAGCTTTATGAGCGGTATCGCGACGGCAAACGCTATCACAAAGGCAAACAATGCCATCAGCAGATAAAACAAAGTCTCCTCGACGGATATTTTAATATCGCTTGAAATAACCGAATTAAGTATTGTGCAAGGCAGCGCGATAAACAAAACGATCTTTGTGAGCGTCATGTTGCCGTCGGGCGTGAGCAGCTTTATCTTGCCCGCCGCAAACCCGACGGCAAGCAAGATAAACAGCACCGACATTTGACTTAAAATCACTTGCATATTCACGTCCTTTAGGCAACCTCCAAAAACCCTATCGCGGCGGTTATTTTTTTACGTCAGTCCACAGGCGGTTATACAGCTCAAGAATATTGGCGGGTAAGTGGATAAAGACGTCACAGTCGGCCAAAACCGCCTCGCTCGCGAACATGATTTCATATTCCCCGTCATCAAGCTGTGCGGAAAACTCTTCCGCCGCCTCATAATTTGCCGAAGCATAGTAAATCTCCTCCATGTTCATAAGGGCGATGTCCGTCCGGCACATGAAGTCTATAAAAATCTCGGCGTTTGTCTTGTTTTTTGCGCCCTTTGGTATGCACATGGCATCAACAAAGAAATTAGAACCCTCTTCGGGACGCACAAAAACCAAGTCCTCATTGGACTCCGCCATAAACAAATAGTCTCCGGCATAGTACGGCCCGATTGCGGCCTCGCCCGATTCGAGCTTGTCAAAGATTTGATCCATGACATAGGCTTGAAGTATGGGCTTTTGCGTCAAAAGCAAATCATACGCCTCATATATTTCGTCTTCATTTTCGGTATTCTGGCTATATCCGAGATACTTTAGCGCAATGCCAAACGCGTCGCGCGGATTGTCAAACATAAGTATTTGGCCGCTGTACTGCTCGTCAAAGAGCGCGCCCCAGCTTGTAATCTCATCGTCAATCATCGCCGAGTTGTATATAAGCCCGACAGTCCCCGCCATATAAGCGACACTATAGGCGTCGTTAGAATCATATTCAAGCCCCTTGTATCTTGAATCTATAAGGGAAAAATTCGGTATGTTTGAAAAGTCGAGCGGTTCGAGCATATCCTCGTCAATAAGCCGCGCCACCATATAATCGGACGGAATAATGACATCAATGTCGGCGCTCCCCAGCATCAGAAGCGAATACAGCGATTCATTGCTGTCATACTCAAAGTAGTTTATTTTGATACCCGTTTCTTCCTCAAAAATACTAAGAACTTCCTTGTCAATGTACTCGCCCCAATTATAGACATTGACCTGACCTTTGCCGTCCGGCGACGGCGAGCAAGCGGCGGCAAACAGACTTATCAGTACGCATACGGCCACAAGCAAGCTAACATTTTTTTTCATTTGTATACTCTCCATATCTATAAATTTTTATTTAACAAAATCATAATTCCCCGCCTCTATTCCTTCTCTGTCATAAAATCATTCCTCCCCGAACCACTGCGTCATCCTTGCTCGTTCAGGATTTTCGGAGGTTGCCTTTATGACCGCTTTGCTGTGGGTTACATTAAACTATCCCTGACTGCGGCGGAGCTTTTCTTTTTGTTTTTCTTCCTGCTTTGCTTCCCTGACATTTATGACGATGAGCAGTATCAGCACCGTAAGGAAGAGAATCGTCGAGAGCGCGTTGATTTCCGGCGAAATCCTCCTGCGCGTCATCGCGAATATTTTCATTGGCAGTGTCATGACATTTCCGCCCGCGGTAAAGTAGCTTATCACAAAATCGTCAACAGATAAAGTAAAAGCGATTATAAGACCGTTTATTATGCCCGGCATTATTTCCGGCACGACGACCTTCCAGAACGCTTTCAGCCATGTGCAGCCCAAATCGCAAGCGGCGTCCACAAGGTTTGAATCAAGCTGACGGAGCTTTGGCATTACGGACAATACGACGTAGGGTATGTTAAACGTGATATGCGCGATTAGCAAGGTGCCAAAGCCGAGATTGAATCTGAGCGCGCTCCCGAGCGAAACAAACAGCAAGGCAAGCGAAACGCCCGTGACAATATCCGCGTTCATCATAGGTATATTGTTAATGTGCATCAGCGGAGTGCGCCAGCGTCTGCGCATATTGTAAAAGCCCACGGCTGCAAACGTGCCCGCGACGGTCGCGATGACAGCGGAGAGCAACGCGATGATAATGGTCGTATAAAACGCGTTCATGATCGAGCTGTCTTGAATCAGCGACCTATACCAATCAAAAGTAAATCCCGACCACACGCTGCGGCTTTTTGTGCTGTTGAACGAAAAAACGATCAGCACAAAAATAGGCGCGTACAAAAAGAGCAATATCAAACCATTATACACTCTGCCAAAGAGTCCGGGTTTTCTTGTCATAACCCAACCGCCTTTTCCTCGCCCTCGCCAAAGCGATTCATAACATACATGAACAGTATGACAATTATCATCATCACAAGAGCGATTGCCGAGCCGAGTCTCGGATTATACGCCGACCCCAAAAACTGCATATCTATAAGGTCTCCGAGCATCATAACCATACCGCCGCCCAGCAATTGCGAGATAACAAAAGTTGAAACGGCGGGCACAAATACCATCATTACCCCCGACAAAACTCCGGGCAGGCTTATTGGAAACACCACCTTGCGAAAAACCGAAACCGTGTCGGCGCCAAGGTCTTGGGCGGCTTCATACAGGCTTTTATCTATCTTGACGATCACCGAATATATAGGCAATATCATAAACGGCAGAAAATTATACACCATGCCGATAACGACCGCCGACGGCGTGTTTATTATCTGCAAGGCCGGAAGCCCCAATGCCGTAAGCAGACTGTTGAGCAAGCCCGTATTTTCGAGTATTGACATCCACGCGTAGGTGCGAAGCAAAAAATTCATCCACATTGGCAGCATTATAAGCATTATGATAAGACGCTGCACACGTGCCCCCTCTCGCGAAAGTATATAAGCGACCGGATACCCAATCACGATACATATTATGGTTGATACAAAGGCAAGCTCAAAGGAACGGACAAAAATGGGTAAAAATCTGCCCATCTCGGAGATGTTTGACAAGGTAAGCCCGCCGTCGGCCGTTGTAAAGGCATAGAAAACCACGATAAGCACCGGGGCTGCGACAAAAATCCCCATCCAAACTATATATGGAATTGCCAGATACTTTGGTTTCACTTACAAATCTCCTGATTTCAATTCATGATACATAATTCATAATTTCCGGGTTTTCACGGATTACCTTACATCGCTCGTTACTACCCAGACCCGGCGGGAAGCGGTGTGTTTTGTAAAAGCAGAGCATCCGGCGCGTCACACGTTGCACCTTATGCGTTGCGCGTAATGCTGTCTTTGTCGTCGGTCTCATGTTCCAGCTCGGCGTCGCCGATGTCGTCATATTCCGCGCTGTACGAGCTGTAGTCTCCGTACATACCGGAAAAGCGGCTCTTTTTCATTATATGGATGCCGTCCGGGTCAATCTGTATGCCGATCTCCGTGCCGACAGGGCATAGGTCTGTCGTCTGTATAAGCCACTTAAACCCGTGAAAATCAACGATAATATCATACATGACGCCTCGGAACGTGACGCCCGTCACCGTGCCCGTCAGCTTGCCCTTTCCGCTCGACACTATATCAATGTCTTCCGGGCGGATGACCACGTCCACCGGCTCTAACGGGTCAAAGCCGCCGTCAAGGCATTTGAATTTTCGCCCAAAAATCTCAACAACGCCATCGGAGCGCATTATACCGTCCACTATGTTGCTTTCACCGATAAAATCCGCGACAAACGCGTTGCTTGGCTCGTTATATATATCCTCCGGCGTTCCGACCTGCTGTATGACGCCGCCCTCCATTACAACAACGGAGTCGGACATGGCGAGGGCTTCTTCCTGATCGTGTGTAACATATATAAAGGTTATACCCATAGCTTGCCTTATTTGCTTTAGCTCGTTTTGCATATCCTTGCGCAGCCGCATATCGAGAGCGCCGAGCGGTTCATCAAGCAAAAGCACCTTGGGCTTGTTGACAAGAGCCCTTGCTATTGCGACGCGCTGCTGCTGCCCTCCCGAAAGGGATGCGACGTCACGCTTCTCAAAGCCTTTTAAGCTCACTAAATCAAGCATTTCAAAGACCCTTCGGGAAATCTCATGCTTATCAATTTTTTTATTCTGAGTCCTTGCGAGCCGCAGGCCAAACGCGACGTTTTCAAATACGTTCAGATGTGTAAAGAGCGCGTATTTTTGAAATATCGTATTTACAAGGCGTTTATGCGGCGGCACGTCATTGATCCTCACTTTGTCGAAATAGACGTCTCCCGAATCAGGTTTCAGAAAACCGCCTATTATCCTGAGGGTCGTGGTCTTGCCGCAACCGCTCGGACCGAGCAGAGTGAGGAACTCTTTATCTTTAACGCACAGGTTGATGTTGTCTAATATAATGTCGCCGTCAAACGCCACGTTGCAACCGGACAGGCGAATTAACTCTTTTGCCACTTATCATCCTCCCCTTTTGTAAAATATCATTGACCGCGCAAGCGCGTAAAGCTAAATATACTGATGAAATAAATAAATGTCAATACCTTTGTGAATATTGTCTCACAGCGGTATATTGTAGTATAATAACAAACACGGCAAAATATAAGCACATTTACGGCACAGAGAGGAAAAGCCAAGATGAAAAAACGCGTTTTCACCGCGCCCGGAAGAATCGAGATAGGGGGCAACCATACGGATCACCAGCACGGATTGGTGTTGGCGGCGGCCGTCAATCTTGAAATAAAGGCTTATGTGTCTTCCCGCGCCGACAAAATAGTGAGCATTGAAAATGAGCAGTACGGCTCGATAAGAGTTGATTTATCCGATTTTGATATGCGCGAGGAAGAAAAAGAGACATCAACCGGCGTGGTGCGCGGAGTGGCCGCGTGGTTTAACGAAAGAGGCTATGCCACCGGAGGCTTTGACGCGAGTATCACATCTACCGTGCCTGTCGGGTCAGGGCTGTCAAGCTCGGCGGCCTTTGAAGTTCTCATAGGCAATATCTTCAAAGGGCTGTATGGCGCCGGCGTCTCTCCGCTTGATATAGCTCTTGCCGGAAAATATGCCGAAAATGTCTATTTTGGCAAACCTTGCGGATTGATGGATCAGGCCGCGTCCAGCTTTGGCGGACTGAGCATGATTGATTTTGGCGACCCTCATAATACCGTGGTCACGCCCATAGACGCGGATTTTTCGGGATATGAGATGTGCGTCGTCGAAACGGGCGGCTCTCACGCGGACCTTACCTCAAAATACGCGGCGATACCTCAGGAGATGGGCTCCGTCGCAAATTTCTTTGGAAATAAATTCCTTGCAAGCGTAGACCCTGAGATGTTTTATCAAAGCATCAAAAATCTGCGCGCCGCCGGCATTGATGACAGGGCAATACTTCGGGCGATACACTTTTTTGATGAAAACGGGCGCGTTAAAAAACAGGCGGCAGCCTTGATGGAAGGCAATATGGCGGTATTTTTAGATACGGTTCGTGAGTCCGGGCGGTCGTCGCTTGCCTATCTGCAAAACGTATTTCCGTCAGGCGATGTAAAAAAACAGGGACTCACCCTTGCTTTGGCTCTTTCGGAGAGGATTCTCGCGCAAAACGGCGCTTCGCGTGTGCATGGCGGCGGATTTGCGGGGACTATACTGACATTTGTTCCAAATGACCTCAAAGAGCGGTACAAACGGCAGATGTGCGATGTGTTTGGCGATAACTCATGTCATTTTTTGAGCGTGAGCGCGGGCGGCACGGAGGTCGCCGGGTAATGCTCCCCGCCGCCGATTCTCCCGGACGGTGTGTGGATTTTGCGTGAGGCTGAAAGGATTGGATAACAATAAAAGAGTTCGTTATAGGAAAAAATGATGCGGGGCAAAGACTCGACAGGTTTGTTTCAAAGGCAGTGCCAAATCTGCCCTCTTCGCTCGCGCAAAAATACATACGCATAAAACGCATAAAAGTAAATGCCAAAGGTTCTGACCGCGGCTACAATTTGGGCGCGGGCGACACCGTGCAAATGTATATAAACGACGAGTTTTTTACGGATAAAAGAAACGGCGGCGAAAACCCAAACCACGAGGGCTTTAAAACGGCGGGCGCAAAACTTAATATCATCTATGAAGACGATAATATCATGCTCATCAACAAGCCCGCGGGCATTTTGTGCCATAGCGACAGCGGCTATGAGCACGGCACGATCATAGCGAATGTTCAAGCATACCTTCGCAGTAGCGGCCAGTGGCTGTGGCAGCGCGAAAACTCGTTTGCCCCGGCGCTGTGCAATCGCATTGACCGCAACACATCTGGAATTGTCATAGCGGCAAAAAACGCGCAAACACTGCGTATTATCAATGAGAAAATCAAACTCCATGAAGTGGATAAATACTATCTTGCCGCGGCGCACGGGATTTTAAACCCGCAAAGCGCGGTGCTGGAGGGTTATTTATTTAAGGACGCCGCCCTAAACCGTGTTTATATCACAAAAAAAAGCCAGCCCGGCTCAAAGACTGCCATCATGGAATATAAGACGCTAAAAAGCAGAAATCCAAAGGGCAATCAAGGCGCGTTATCGCTCTTGGAGTGCCGCCTCATCACCGGGCGCACACACCAAATCCGCGCACAGCTCTCTAATATCGGCCACCCGATACTCGGCGACGGTAAGTATGGGCGCGGCAATTTAGACAAGCCGTTTGGCGAAAAAAAACAGGCTCTGTGTTCATACAAGGTGGTATTTTCCTTTAAAACCGACGCCAGCACACTATCATACTTAAAGGACAAAGCATTTGAAATAAAAGACGCCCCCTTTGCGGAAAAATACTTTAATGATGACTGTTGATATATGTTAAATCACGATAAAGGCACCGACCCATTTTTCATACAATAAGCATTGCCGCGCTATCACAAAGCGGGCATAAAATTCATTCCGAGAGCGTAGCATGGATGCGGAGCGTCCGAACCGTCTGCGCAAGGATGACGCAGTGGTTCGGGGAGGAATGATTTTATGACCGTGAGTAACGTGAACGTGAGTAACGTGAATAAATAGAGGCGGGTATTATGATTTTGTTAAATTATTACAAAAAGTGAAACTATTTTTCTCCCGATTACGATTAAGTAATTTAAGGGGTAAAAACGGGGAGGATTTGCGATTGGACGAGCTTCGTCTCATAAAAAAAATACAGCGGCGCGGCGACCGCGACGCCGCCGACGAACTGATCCGGCGATACTATGACAGCATTTACAGCTTTATAAGACGCCAGACCCAAAATGCCGACCTCGCCCTTGATTTGACGCAGGAGATTTTTATTTCCGCCTTGCGCTCCATCGCCTATTATACCCCGAAAAAAGACGCGAGCTTTAAGACATGGCTTTTCAAAATCGCGTCAAACAAGGCGGCGGACTACTATCGCTCACGCGCCCATCATGAATCCGAAAAATCGCTGCCCCTTGACTTGGCTCCTCCGATAGCCGTTTCGGATTTTACCGCACAGCTTTCAAAGGACGAATTTGCACAAAAGGTCTGCGCCTACGTCGCGCGTTTTCCGCCGGACACGCAAAAAATCTTTATGCTCCATATCTTTGGCGAGCACACATTTTCCGAAATAGCCCAAATGTCGGCTCTGCCGGAATCGAGCGTAAAATCCAAGTATTACCGCCTCATCAACCTGCTGCGAAAGGAATTTTCCGATTATGAACGATGAAAAATGCCAAGAAAATCTTAACATCAAAAAAAACGCCAGCATTGAATTTATTCTTGAGCAAGGTTTGCAAAAGCCGCAGACAGCGCGGTCGCAAATCTCAAAAATGCTCAAAACACTCGGCTTTCGCTATATTTTTTGGGACACGTTTTATAGCCTCTTTTTTACCGCCATAACCGTCGCCTGCGTCCTTTTGGTATTTGCGGTTGTGCCGGAGAGCTTGCGTTTTTCCGCTTGCGTGGCTGTCGCGCCGCTGCTGTTTCTTTGCATAACGGCTTTTACGGAAACCGCGCAGCGGGTCTGCGGCCTTTATGAGCTCAAACAGACCTGCCTCTTTACGCTCCGGCAGATAACCGCGCTGCGGGTGGTTTGCTATTCGGTTATAGGCGCGGTGTTTACGGCGGTCATTGCCGCCTCGGGCGCAAAAAGCGTTTACGAATTTGCTGCAATGTTCCCCCTGTGCCTCTTTTCGCTCTTTGCTTGCGCCGCGCTTTCGCTGACGGTCATGCGTTTTAAAAAAAGCAAGTGGAATCTCATGGCGTATTCGGTCTTGTGGGTGTTTATAAGCGTCGCGCTCCCCTTTTCGCAAAACGAATTATGGGAATCATTTCTTGCCCGCATACCGATAGCCGTGTCATCCGCAGCCGCTTTAATAGGATTTGCTCTGTTCGCGTTTCAAATATCAAAAATGCTGGTACGGCAACCGGCACAGGAGGTAAATAAATATGCTCATGCTCAATAATGTAACAAAAAAATACGGCAGTTTTACCGCGCTGGAGGATATAAACCTTGAATTTAAAGGCGGCGTCTATGCGCTGCTTGCCCCAAACGGCGCGGGCAAAACGACGCTGATAAAAATGCTGACCACGCTCATATTCCCGACCGGCGGCGAGATACTTTGGAACGGCGACGAGATTGTCCGGCTTGACGCCGCATATCGCGGCATAATCGGCTATTTGCCGCAGGACTTTGGCTATTATAAAAATCACTCGCCCCGTGATTTCTTGCTGTATCTGTCGGCGGTCAAGTGCATTGACCGCAATACGGCAAAACGCAAAACCGAGCAGCTGCTTGAGCTTGTCGGCTTGTCTGACGTGCAGGGTAAGAAGATGAAAAAGTTTTCGGGCGGCATGATACAGCGCGTGGGTATTGCCCAAGCTATGTTAAACGACCCAAAAATCCTGATACTTGACGAGCCGACGGCGGGGCTTGACCCAAAAGAGCGCGTCCGCTTCCGCAATCTTATTTCGTCACTGTCAAAAGACCGCATCGTCATTTTGTCAACGCATATCGTCAGCGACATAGAAACAATTGCGAGCCGGGTAATCATGTTCAAAGACCACAAGCTCTTTGCCAATGACGAGCCTGCCGCCCTGTGCGCCTCACTTGCGGGCAAGGTATATGAAACCGATGATATTACCGCCATACCCGCCCCCTATCTCGCGTTGACCGAGCGGCAAGACGGCGGCAAAACCATAATGCGCTTTGCGAGCGAGCAGGACTGCGGCAGTATCGCGCAAAGCGTCAGCCCAAACTTGGAGGACGTTTTCCTATACGTCTATCGAGATGAACGAGAGTGAGCGCCAAAGGATGAAGCGAACTCGCAGTTACATTGAGAAAAAAATGTGCCCGGCAAAGTGGGGGCAGGCGACTATTAAAAAATGCAAGGAGCGGTGTGAGCATGGCGCTTATACATGAGCTAAAAAAGATATGGAACGTCAAAACCCTTATAATCATTTTCGTTTTGAGCGGTTTGTATTTTATAATTGCCTTAAATAGCAGCATACAAAGCTATCCGAGCGGAACATGGCTTTTTGACGCTGATATTGCGGTGTATTTGACGGAAAACTACGGCGCGACCCTTGAGCAGGACGAATTTGAAGATTTTCTTAAACTCAAAGAAGTCATTATTTTTGAACTTGATTCCTTTATCTCGTCAAACGCCGTTTTTACCGGCGCTGGGATATACGACTTTCAAGATTATGAAAATTTTCGTGATGACTTTCACTCGCGCTATGATACGCGAAGCGAAGCTTCGATGAATCTGTGGATTGCCATTAGTAACGAATGGGGGGAGATTCTCCGTATACAAATAGACGGTGAGTGGGTGGATTTTGTAAGCGATAAGGAGGCTCCGGCGGCATATACAAGATACATAGGTTTTAACAATGTTACCGCGATGTATGAATACCAATGGGAAGAAAACATCAACAGCTTTATTTTACACACACCGCTTGGCAAAACGGAGACTAAAAGAGTCCTCGAAATCAGAGACAGCGGCGAAATGTCAGCAATTTTATCAGGGCATCTGGTTTTGCACACTTGGCAGTATGCTCAAAACCTTGCGCTCCTTGTTGTGCTGGCCGTTTTTATATTGGTTTCACCGCTCGTCACAATAGACAAAGCCGTAAAAGTTAATTTGCTTCAATATTCCTCCATGACCGGGCGCAAAATACTAAAAAAACAGTTTGCGGCTGTGATAATCTCGGCAATTGGCATAACAACTTTGCTCTTATTGTGTTTTGCGGGAATTTTTTACATGGCCACCGGAGCGCGGGACTTTCTGATGAGCGGCATAAACTCGTTTATGAGTTTCCCGTATCATTGGCTGTCAGTTACATACGGGCAGTACTGCCTGCTCATTGCCGGAGTTATCTATTTGCTCTCCGTCGCCTCCGCCGCGATTGCTTTTGTGCTGTCACGGTTTAGCCAAAACTTGATAACATTGATTTTTAAGGTTATACCGTCATTTGCCGCCGCCGTGCTTTTATCTCTCTGGCTTCTCGACGAATTTCTGGGAATTTATGTCGGCGGCGATGTATTTTTTAAAGCGTTTTCTCTCTCAATCATTTTTGCCGCCGCAATCGGTATAGCTATATTTGCGGTAAAAAGAGAAAAGAAAACAGATTTGATATGATATAAAGAAGGTGGGACTATGCTCTTTAGGCTTGAACTGAAAAAAATATTGCTCTCGCCCATGCTTATTGTGTTTTTGGCGTTGTGCTTGGGTTTTAATCTGCTTATCGCCATACCCGGCGCGTATGACGAATACGCGAGCTTCGTCGCCGGCGCTTCAAAGACGGCGGGCTATAAATTAGGCGCACAGTTTGAAGAGAAAATCAGAAAACTTGAAGCTGACGAAATGAGAGATTATCTCGCGGAGGACACGGCCGGCAAAACAGATGTTTTCGACGGCTACGACACCGCCTATATCGCGGATGCCTATATCAGAAGATTAAATCTTTCCGGCTACGCGGCGGAGGCGATGCGCGGTAAATATGCCGCGTTGCAAAACGCGGCGGATGACAAGGCTTTTACCGATGAGAGTTTGACCGTCTATTTTGCAAGCTCCACACCTGATAAGCACTTTGGGCTGCACGGGATCACTATGCGGGTTTTAATAGCCCAGTGCGGGATTCTTGCCGCGCTCGTCATGCTGTTATCGCTCGGGTATGAACACATGAGCCGCACCTCACTCACCGTATACGCGGCAAAGACGGGACGGAATATCCTCCGCCATAAAATGCTCGCCTCAATATCGGCGGCTTTAATAGCCTTTGCCGTCTTGATTGGCCTCACGCTCCTCGCATATTTTCAAATCAACGATTACGGCAATATATGGAAAAGCAGCGTATCAAGCATATATAACGTAATTGACGACCTGCTTGTCGGCGCTTCACGCCCATTTCTCACTTGGCAAAGCTATACTGTGCTGACTTATCTTTTGGCAGTCCTTTGCATAGCCGCGTTTTTGACCGTATGCTTCTCATTTATGGCGTTTGTCATAGGGGTATGGGTGAAAAACAGCTATGTCGGTTTTTTGCTATTTCTTATTACGAACGCCGGCTGTCTCGTTATCGCTATTATGTTTGGCGCGCGGCTTCCGGCATATTTGTCCATGCTTACCCCCGCGTGGCTTTGGCTAAAGCAGCCCTTGTGGTTTACAGACGGCGGCGCGGACATTTTATGGAAAAACTTTGAAATCCTCGGTGTTTGCGCGTCGCTTATTTTGCTTGCCGGATTGTGCGTCTTTTCGGCAAAAATGTTCAAAAAGAGGGATATAATATGAGAATAATTTTTCATGAAATGAAAAAAATCTGGAACTGGAAAATACTCGGTATTATCGCTTTAGTGTGCGCTTTATTTTATGTTATGTTTATGAGCTATTTCATTAAATACTATAAGTCAGGCAATCATCCGCAAGCGGAACTTATATACTATGCGGAGGAACTATCACGGCTTTACGGAACGTCGCTGACACCCGAAGAGCTCTCGGACTATATCGCCTCGGAGCGTCAAAAGCTCATTGCCAAGGCGGAGGGCTATATCAAAACCATGCCGATTTTTGCCGAGTCGGGGATATACTCTTATGCCGACTATGGGGTGCTGAAAGACGCACGGGGAAGAGAGTTCACTCAGGCGGAAAATAACGCATATTGGGCTTTGTATGGCGAGGGATGCGATTATTTGGGCTTCTTCCTCGAAACGCTTGAACACATGGAAGAAGAGTTTGACATCACTCCAATGTATATCGGATGGAATGACAGCTTTTGGGGAATTTTAAACGAATGGGAGCAGGCAAGATATATTCAAATGGTGCAAAACAATGAACACCATTTTGTTTTGAGTTATTGGACGCACAGCAATACAAACGATTATGCCTCGTACTTTGCCGTTATGCTCATGCTTGCGGTGCTGATACTTGTCTCGCCGCTTCTTGTTTTTGACCGCTCGCGATACATACATCACTTGCAGTATTCATCCAAGACCGGGCGCAAAATCATGCGCAAACAGCTTGCCGCGACCTTGCTGTCCGCTTTTATATTAACTACCTTGCTGCTCTTGATATTCGGCGGCATATACAGCATAAACGACACATATCTGTTTTGGGACGCGAATATCAACTCGGGTCTTAACCTCGGTAACTACTCCGTTTTTAATATGACATACGGACAGTGGGTCACGGCGATAATTGCGCTGATGTATGTTCTTGCGCTCGGGTTTTCCATGCTCGCGTTTGTCATGGCACGGTTTTCCCGCAACATGATCACCCTTATTATGAAGCTGATTTTTTTGTTCACGGCGGCGGCCTATCTGTGCGCCGCAATTTTCAACTATTCTTTTAGTATGCTGTACAACACGCTGTATCAGATATTGCGCGAGCCCGGGGCGGAAGCGTATGTCAGCGGATTTGTCCTCCTGCTCGGGCTTGTTCCGGCGGTTTTTGTTACGCAGATGGAAAAGCGCGCGGACGTCTAAATGAATTTTGAGCTATGGGCGCGCCTTGCGCGTATAATATAACGCGTGGTATACTACAGCATATCACTTATAGCATATCACATAAAGCGGGAGGCTTAAAAATGTCAGGATCACCGACAACGTCTCCGGCACCGTCCATAACTGATAAAGACGCCGCTATGCTCGAAGAAGTAAAAGGCAATATACTAAGCTACTTGCGGTAGCTAAACGCCTCGGGACAGCTCAGGCAAAGGGTTACCGACGAACAAGCAAACGAGATAGCCGGAAAAATAACCCTTGCGGATATACATACCGTTGACACGGCGCATAAGAGAATGTGTCAGTCGTTAGTAAACAAGCGGCTGGGAATGGTTGCTGCGGCTGATTTTGAACACTATGACTCCCCCGACAGATACGTGCAGGCCACATATGAAAATTCAAATCAGCCTGCCGACCTTGACCAGGTGGAGATTCATTCCATGCACGCGATAGCCATTGAAGCGGAAGGTTTTCCCGAATGGTCACAGCAGCGCGGACAGTATGCTTATGTGCGCAGGCTTCAAACGGCAAACCCTCACCTAAACCCGTTTGTCAGAGAAAAAGTTGACGGCCTTTGCGAGTATTTGAGAGATCATTATAAAAATTCGGCGGATATGGATGACGTTGGAATCCAAGCATATAAAGATATGCTGGAAACGGACAATATGGGAAATCTCGGAAAGTCAAACAACAAATGGATCGTATACGCACAGCGAAACAGCCTTGTTAAAAAAGACAAAAACCGGCAGCTTGCCGAAGAGCTTATCAACTATTTAAACGGCACGGGTCCCGACCCGACAATTCCGCTATACACCAACCCCAGAGTTACGGCAAAAACTGCGGCAAAAACTGCGGCAAAAACCCCGACAAAAGAAGATATAAAAAATCTTTTTGGGATTGACTTAGACGACCCCACGCTGACTCTCGCAATGGCGCAGCCAACCTATCCGTCAAACAGCAATTTTAACATTGAATCTATCCCTGTCGTAATCAATAAAGACGCTTTTATGGCCAAAATGAACGACGGCGGAAACGGCCTGTCGCAAAATGAGATGAATTATGCGGTCGCCACATTTGACAGCAATATGATCGGGCTTCTCGGCAGACAATTTGGCGGGGGCTATTCCGATCACAGGCCGGGCACGCCCGGACATCTCGGGAAATTCGACTCTATTTTTATTGACGGTATTCCGGTTTCGGATTTATGCAAGGATAAGACCGCTCATCTTAAAAACGACACCGAGCGAAACAACTACATGAAATGCTTCGTCACCGCGCAGGCAATGGGACGCGATAAGCACATCGACTTTGCGCTGCCGCCAAACAACACTCCCGAAAAGCTCCGTCTTATCAGCCTGACGGCAAAAATGCAAGACCCTCCCGTAAAAGAACCCTTATGGCGCAGGCCGTTTGTCTTGATGGGATGGATAGATCCCTCGCGGACGCCTCAGCAAAAATACGAAAAAACGATGGCGGACGACCCGCACAAGGACGCGCGGACACAGCTTGCCGCGGCTTCCTTGGGAGCTTACTTGGAGCAAAAAGAAGCCGCCAAAGCCGCAGCCGCGCAAACCGCGCAGCCGCAAGCGGCTTTGCAAAATGTGAAAACAGCGGAAAAACGGCAAGCGATAACACAAAGTGAGCTGCTGGCGGAGATAAAGGAAGATGAAAATCCGAATGCAAAATATGTTGCGGGAGCCCGTGTGCGGAGCGAAACATTGATGAAAAAAGGCACGAACATTAAACCCGTTGAATTGGTTCACGGTTTTTCTAAAGAGGATGTCAAGGCAAGAACAAAGCAAAATGAACCGGTTGCCGACTCAATGAAAAATAAAATCAAAAACGAAATAGCCGCAAAAAAGTAAACCCCAGCGCAAAGCGGTCATAAAAATCATTCCGAGAGCGGAGCATGGATGCGGAGCGTCCGAACCGTCTGCGCACGGATGACGCAGTGGTTCGGGGAGGAATGATTTTATGACTGCGAAGGAATAGAAGTGGGGGAATTATGATTTTGTTAAAATTACTTTAAAAATTACAAATTTAAAAAAGAAGTCTCGCCATCAGCCTTTAAATAGTATATAATAACTGCGCCGATTGCACCGCAGTTATCATGCGCGGATTTGGCCGAGCGTAAAGCTAATAAACTATGAATTGTGAACAGTAAAGATTGAATGATGTAACCCTTATGCCGGAAGATACCGGCGCGTTTATCAAAACCATATTCCGCAAGCAGGCGTCGCTAAACATATTGGCTCAAGTGGCTTCCGTAGTGGGTCCTCTTGTGTGTACGAGCATAGTCGGTGCGTACTACGGGAGCGGCGGCCTTGCGATAATGGCCATTTGCGCGCCGATGTTTTTGGCGGCGTCGTTTTTTGGCGCCATCGGCGGCGGCGCGCAGATTCTATGCTCCGAGCTTATCGCCAAAGATGAGATAGAAAACGTCAATAAGGTCTACAGCGCGGCCATTGTCCTCACGCTCGCGGCGGCCGCCGCTTTTTGCGCCGCCTTGATTGCGTTTAAGACGCCGATACTGACGCTCGTGGCGGGCGAAATCACGCCGGAGCTGTCGGCATATTACAACTATTTTGTGCTCTATTCATTTTTTACAATGCCCGCCTTTATCCCGCTGTATTTCTCAAAGGTAGCCGGGCGGCCTGAAATCGGCGTGGTGCTGACGGTCACAATGTCGGCGGTGTCCATAGCGGCGAGCATATTATTGATCGGGGCGATGGGCATTGAAGCCGTCGCTCTCGGACAGGCGATAGGGACAGTCGCGGGGCTTTTTGCGTCAATGTATATGCTGCAAAAGCATTTTCGGTTTCGCTTTCCAAAAAAACTGTATGCCCGGCAGATTTTTTTGAGCGGAAGCCCTGTCGGACTGCCGCGAATGTACGTTTTGATAAAAACCTTGCTCCTCAACGCGCTGTTTTTACGCGTGGGCGGAAACATTGCGCTCGCGGTGTTTGGCGTAATATCCATGCTTCACCGCTTTAATTCGGCGGCGATAAACGGAATTTCCCAAACCCTGACACCGCTTGTCGGCGTTTTTCACGAGGAACAAGATACTATCAGCATCCGTCAAACCATGAAAACCGCGTTTTTGTATGGCAACGCGCTAATGGTTTTGATCGGGCTTATACTGTGCGTTTTCGGAAATCAGATAGGCATCGCTTTCGGGCTTTCCTCAGACGCGGGCATATTCGGCTATGCAATGCCGTTTTATGCCGTCTATATCACCGTGCTTATGAACTCAATGATCTTTTCGGCCTATTACAACGCCTCAAAACATCTGATTTTGGCAAACATCATCCCGTTTCTTCAAGAGCTTGCGCTGCTTTGCGCCGGAGCGTATATTTTTGCCGGGCTATTTGGCATAAACGGCATATGGGCGGCATTTCCGGCGTCCGGCGCCGTAACGATGCTCATGCTTTTGTCAATCCTATCGGTAATAAAACGCAAAAGCGGCGATACGACAATGTTTCTCCTGCAAAGCCGCCGCTTGCAGCGCGAGGGGCGGTACATATCTTTCTCGGTGGACGGCAGTCTGAAAGAAGCGGGCGAGGCGGCGGCGAGAATCGGCGATTTTTGCGTGGAAAACGGCGTCTCGCCAAAACAGACCATGCAAATATCCATGTCTATCGAAGAGATCATCACGCTGATAATAAACAACAACAAACGTAAAAATCTCTCGGTTTCGGTGCGCCTGTTTTTATTGGACGGAACGATTGTCCTTAGAATACGCAACGCCGGAGACAAGTTCAACGCCATTGAATACTATGAGCAAAATATCGCCGAAGATATTGAGCGCAGCCTTGAGGTTATCGGCATGAAATATATCGTACAGTCGGCAAACGTCATTTATTACCGCCAAACCTTTGGGGTAAACAGCCTTGTGGTATTACTTTAGCGGCTTAGCAACAGGCGGCATGATCAAAAATCAAGATTGTGCGGCCGCTAAGTCACAATTTTCGAAGGGGTGTTTTTAGTTGAGTCATATTTCCATCAGACCGCCGTTACAAGATGATTTTAGGCAAATCGCCGCCTGCTTTGAGAAAGTGCGCGGGAGAGACTACTACAGCGCGGAATATTATGACGCCCGATGGCTTGAAAACAGCGGCTGCGCGTTTTTGGGGGCCTTTGACGATGACGGCACGCTGGCCGGAGTGGTAGCCGGCTCACGCGGGCTTTTTGACGAGGAATGCGCAACAATTAGCCTGCTCACCACAAACGGGGAATATGCCGGACAGGGCGTCGCGACAACGCTTGCGACGGCTCTGTTTGAGCTTCTGGCGTCTCGAGGCGTAAGAGCGGTAAAAGGGCAACCTGTAATGCGGCATACGGCCGCGCAGAAAATACTCGACAAGTTGGCCTTTACTCCAACGGGCATACTGCGGGCGGCAAGGGGCGGGAATAACACCGCAATAAACGGAGAAGGCAAAGGGTCTCTCGCGCTTTACGCCAAAAAAATTTCCGCGCAAAACGCCGGGACGATATACATACATGAGAAAATCGCCGACGCCGCGCGTCTTATATACAGTGAGCTTGAAGTTGAGGTAAACATCATAGAGGGCGGTCAAAGGCACTCGGGCGGTTCACGAACGCGCCATTATTTTGACGCGCATAACAGCGTTTTGTACATAGAAATATTAAAATGCGGCGAGGATATAACAAAAGAACTCAAAGCATTGCAAGCATTGCAATGCGGCAAAGACCCGTCGCTTGTCGTTTTGCTGAGTATCAGCGATCCGTCCGCCGTATTCGGCTGTGCGGCTCTTTGCGATGCCGGTTTCGAGTTTTCCGGCTTTGATCCGCTGGGAAAACACGAACACGCGATTTTCTGCAAAAACAACGCAAAGCTCGCGCAGACAAAGATGACGGAAAACCTGCAAAACCTGCTCGTAAAAATCGGATGTTTGTAAGCTCTTAGCCTTAAAACTTCAACAGCCCTTGCAAATCCATTCGCTCGTAAAAATCAAAAACTTCTAAACTCTTAGCTTGTTTGAAAGGATAAATTTCATGAAAAAAGGTTCTATCTACAAGAAAATCCAAAAGCAAATCCTTTTCGGCACCGCTGCCGCCACTTTGTCTTTGTGCATTGCCGCAATCGTCTGCATCATGGTCATGCGCGGGAGCATCATAACTTCCGGAGAGGGGCTCGGGACTTCCGCCGCGGACGACAGCAAAATAGCCCTTGAGTCTCAAATGCAAAGCTCATTGCTTCGGCTCGCGCAAAACATGGCGGTCATAAGCGATGAAAAATTAGCCTCCACCGCAGGGCTTGTGCGGATGCTCTCTGAAAACGCGACGGCGGTCGCGTCAAACCCCGGCAGATATACGCCAAACATCCCGGGCTTCCCCGATCCCGCCAATGCGGGTATAATCGTATCGCAGCTGAGGCTTCCCGAGGATATAGATTTTGACGCGGTAGAGGATGAAATAGGGCTCTTGGGTAACTTATCGGACTTGCTTGTGTCCCAAATGCGTTTTGTCAACCACGTGGGGAGTGCGTACATAGGCTCGGAGCGCGGCGTGTCCATATCGACGGACGTCCACTCCGACATAAAGACGAACGTGTTCGACCCGCGTATCAGGGAGTGGTACATAAGGGCGATGGAAGCCGGCGGCCTCATCTGGACAGACGTGTTCGCGGATAATTCCGGGCGCGGACTATCCATTTCCTGCGCCATGCCTTTTTACGATGCGGACGGGCAGATGGCAGGCGTGGCCGGAGCGGGCATGTTGCTTGACGTCTTGGACGGGATTGTGCTGGATACGTCGTTTGGCGAAACAGGCTATGCGTTTATCGTAGGCCAGCGGGGGGAATTGATTATCTCCGACATGGTGACGATAGAAGGAGCGGTCATCCATAGCCCGAATCTGAGCGACTTTTTACCGGATGAAACCGCCGCCCGCATAATGGGTGGGCATGAGGGCATCGAACGCGTTTCAATCGACGATACAGAGTATTTCATCGCTTATGCGCCTCTGGGTACGCTGCCGTGGAGCTTATCTGTCGTTATGAGCGTGGATGAAGTTATAGCCCCCGCCATTGAAAACGAGCGGCATATTCTTGGCATGACAAGCGACACGCTAAGAGACCTCAACCGCATAATACTAATCAGCGTTAGCGTTTTTGCGGCGGCATTCGTTCTTACGCTTTTTGGCAACACCGTTTTGGCGCGGCGTATGGCGGCAAATCTCGCAAAGCCCATCATGGATTTGAGCCGTGGCGCCGAAATCATCGGCGCGGGCGATTTGGAGCACCGCTTAAACGTCAAGACAGGCGACGAGCTTGAGGCTCTCGGCGATACGTTCAACGCTATGATAGCAAATATCAAGACCATCACCTCAGAAAAAGAGCGCATCGGCGCGGAGCTTGATGTGGCATCAGGAATACAGGCCAATATGCTGCCGAGAATCTTTCCGGCATTTCCTGAGCGCATGGAATTTGACCTGTTCGCGAGCATGAGCCCGGCAAAAGAAGTGGGCGGCGACTTCTATGACTTCTTTATGGTTGACCCCAACACACTGGCGGTAGTGATAGCCGACGTATCGGACAAGGGCGTGCCCGCCGCGCTCTTTATGGTCATCGCAAAAGCTATGATAAAGAGCAACGCCCAATCCGGCAAAAACCCCAAAGAGGTTTTTGAGATAGTAAACAACCTGCTGTGCGAAAATAATGACGCCGGTATGTTTGTCACCGCGATTTTAGGGTATCTTGACATACCGAGCGGAAAATTCAGCTTTGTAAACGCCGGGCATAACCCGCCTTTGCTGCGTACCAATACCGGCTATGACTGGCTAAAGAAAACGCCGAGCCTCGTTCTCGCGGGCATGGAGGATATGCTCTACAGAGAATATGAGACCACTTTGAGGCCCGGCGACGAGCTTTTCCTGTATACCGACGGATTGACCGAGGCGATGAACCACGAGCGCGAGATGTTTGGCGATGCCCGTCTGCTGGACTGCGTGAATAAACATTTAGCTTTGCCGCTCGGCGAGTTTGGCACGTCCGTCAAAGAGGAAATAGACGAGTTTTGCTCCGGCGCGGATCAAACGGACGACATGACGGTACTCATTTTGCGCATAATGCACGTAGAAAACGCGGAAAATGAACACGCGGAAGATTCGCAAAACGCTCTCGCGCAACACGCGGAGCATACAACAAGCTCGGCAGACGAGCTTGTTATCGGCGCGAGCTTGGAAAACACGGACATCGTGTTGGATTTTTTGAGCGAGAGGCTTGGCGATTGCGACCTGAAAATCAAAAATCAAATCAAAATCGTCGCCGATGAAATTTTTTCAAATATCGCCCGTTATGCCTATAAAGAGACGCCGGGCGACGCGACGGTACGCATTTTCACGGGCGGGGCTGAGACCGTACCCGCCTCCGACGAAAAAGCCGATTTAAACCCGCAGCCGGATCAAGACGGCGGCGGCCATGTCATCACGATAGAGTTTGAGGACAGCGGCGTTGCGTACAATCCCCTATTGAAAGAGGACCCGGATATTACGTTATCCGCCGAAGATCGGGATGTAGGCGGGCTGGGAATATTTATGGTGAAGAAAATCATGGATTTGGTAGAGTATCGCCGCCTTGGCGATAAGAACATTCTGACGCTAACAAAGAAAACCCGGTAAAAAGTGAGGGAATTCGGATTATAACCACACCACCGTGTCTATTACAACCGGGTTGGTCATGTGGAGGGTGCTTCAAAATTTGATGTCAAAAGTTCAAGCTGTCTTCTTCAAGCAGAAAGTTGCATATTCCTATCGTCATAATTCCGTCTTCGTTTCTTCTCTCTTTGATGTTCTCCCGCACTATAACGATTTTCTTAAAGGAGTCTCCAATACTGAGCAGCGGTCGCTCTTCCTGTTTTTTCTTATTCGGATTGCTCATGGAGAATGCCGATTGTATGTAGTATTTCTGACTTCCTCTTGCCGCAATAAAGTCAACTTCAAGCTGACGTTTGCTGCGCTTTTTGTCTTTATTTGTTGTGTAATACTCCACAATCCCCACATCAACACTAAATCCACGAATACGCAGCTCATTATATATGATATTCTCCATAATATGGTTTTCTTCCATCTGCCTGAAATTCAGCCTTGCGTTACGAAGCCCGACATCTTCAAAATAATACTTGGCAGGCGAGCCAATGTATTTTTTCCCTTTTATGTCATAGCGGACAGATTTGCTGATTAGGAAAGCGTCAATCAAATAGCCAATATAGGTACTTAGGGTTTTGTCACTTATTATTTTATTTTTTATGCTCTTGAATGTTCGCACGAGCTTTGATGGGCTCGTGAGAGAACCGATCGCAGATGATAAGACATTGACCAACTCATCTAATTCGTCCTTGTTTCTAATTTTGTGCCTGTCAACTATGTCTGAAAGATAGACCTTTTGAAACAGCGTTTGAAGGTATTGCACCTTTTCCTCAGAAGTCCTTAGAGAAAGAATCAATGGCAATCCGCCGTAGCTTATGAAATCGTCCCATGCTTCATCATTTGTGCCCTCGTAAACTGAGGTGTACTCACGAAAGCTCAAAGGATGAACACGGATTTCATCCCCGCGTCCCCTAAACTCGGTAATAACGTCAGTAGAAAGGAATCGGGAGTTGCTTCCGGTGACATAAATATCGGCGTTGTGGATATGGAGAAGGCTGTTTAGCACATCCTCAAACTCTTCAAGCATCTGCACTTCGTCAAGTATGATATAGTATGTCTGATCATCTTCGATTCTCTCTTTGACATACTCGAGCATATTATCAGGGTCGCGTAGTTTTTTATTGCCGCGGTCGTCCAATGCAATTTCGATTAAATGAGATTCTTCAACGCCGTTTTGAAGCAAATAATTATGGAACAAATTTAACAGTAAATAGGTTTTTCCGCACCGGCGAACACCCGTAACAATTTTAATCAGACCATTTTTCTTCTTGCCTATCAATTTGTTCAGATAATCATCACGTTTAATAACCATGACACCTCGCCCTTTCTATTACGAGAAATAGTGACTTATCACCTTATTTCGTAATATATTATATCATATCTGCAAAGCGGATATGATATAATATGTCATCTTTTTCGGTTGCCGCGTCAGCGGCGACGCGACCCCTACGGCTTCGGCGGCGGCTTTGATGGCGGCAAAGCCGGTATGGACGAACCGTCGAGCGTCGGGTTCTTGTTGCCGGAGCTGCCTCCCGAGCCGCCCGAGCTTCCCGAGCCTCCCGAGCCGCCCGAGCCGCCGCCCGAGCCGCTCCCTAAACTGTTCATTGTGCCTGCCGCGCCGCCCATTGCCATACTCGCCCCGGCGCCGAGCGCCATACTGCCAATCGCGAGCACACCGCCTGCGCTCTCCTGTTCGCTTGCCGCGCCCTGCGGGTTTATTATCTGCGATATAAGCGTGTGGGATTTCCACACCGTATAAATACCGCCCGCCATGAATATGAGCTTTAGCAGCGAATCTATGAAAGTATTATCGGAGAGGCTCAGGTCGGGATTCCATATCATCGGCAGCATTAGCAAAAAGACATTTAGCGTGAATATCGAGCCGAATCCGGCGAGCAGGCGGCTTATGAACATATCACGCCAGCCGTCGAACCTTTTCCCGTCGTCGAGCGGTATGACCGATACGAAAAACGGCGACACGATATAAAGGACAATGACCTCGAATATGCGCCTTATGAATATAAGCACGATCCTGAGCAGCATGATGACCATAAACCACGCCGCGACAATGGAAAATAACCCTACGCCTCCAAAGAACATATTAAACACGTTAAAATCACGCCTGATCTGCGGCATATCGCGAAAATCTACGCCCTTGCGGCCAAACATATAATCTTCCACCAGTTCGTTATACCGCATCCTTTGAGCCGCCTCGCTATAGTTTTCCGCCACATCCCAGCCATTGACAAGCCTTACCCCTCGCCCGAAATACTTTTCATTATACCACATCAAAGCATCCGCTGACGCCACGAATTCTTCCGCCGTGTCGCTAAGGATTCTCCACCACTCTGCCGCCGAGCGCGCGTCATTATAATTTGCCAATCCTTCATATTTCTCGTTCGCGATGCTTCTCCCTCTAATGTGCACTCTTGCCATATCATAGTCGCCTGCATATTCAGATTCTACGCCCAGCCTTGATTTCCCGTAATCTACAATAAACTTGGCAGTATCCGCCTCTAATTGGGCGTCATTGTAGGTCGTCTCGGCATTACGGTACGCTGTCAAAAGATCGGCTTGCTCTCTTGCGCGGTTTGGATTAGTCTCATCGTCGTAACCCCAAAAACCCGGGGACGGATTCTCCAGCAGCCATTCGTTATAAGCCGCAAGGGTCGCCTCATAGACTACAAGCGCGGACGCGGCATTTGCCACGGCGGTTTGCGCATCCGCTTCCATCAGGGCAATCTCCGACAGCGCAATCACTCTAAACCTTTCTTCCCTGTCCTCGGCAAGAGGGACGTTCGGGGCGATCATCTCCGCCAGCTCCCTTGCTATCTGACTATACGTCCAAATAATTGGCATGTCTCCCTGCGCATTCGCCTCTTTAAACGCAAGACCCCGATCACCTGCTTTTTTCAAGATATGCGACTCAGGGTTGTCCCTCGTCCCGACTCTGAGCAAGCCTTCATCAATATTCGCTTGCATTTCTAAAACGTTCAAAGTTTCCACGGCGGTTGAGTCTAGTCTTCTCTCGAACGCTTCTGCAAAATAACCATCCACACCGATTGCCAATTCACCCGGGTTGTTGAAATACATCCAGTCGTCGGGCATCATTTCGTCAAGCTCTGAATAAAAATGATTCCTCCTGTAGAAATTTTTCATGATTTCAAACCTCGGATCGGCAAAAAGCGCTTCGAACGCAGCGCTAATAACAGGATCCGACTTATAATACTCAACTGCTTGAGCAGGTGCGCCATAATGGCCATATGCTCTTAGACTCATTCCATCGAATGACAAATCTACTTCTTTCGGCAGGTCCACAAGCTCGTACTTTTCGACTGCATCCCACATTCTCACATGATGCGGCTGCAGCGACGAGACGAGCAATGCGCCCTCGACGCTGACCTCCTCGCCGTATATTGCCGCGCTCGAAAACAGCTCCTCCGTCTGCCGCATGACGACGGTCACGAGCCATATCGCCGATATGCACATGAACGGCACGAGCAGAAACGTCAGCATCGCCTTGCCCATCGAGCCTATGACCTTGCCGAGCGGACGGTTTTGCTGCAAATCGCCCATCGAGCGGATGACCGCGACTATGGAAAAGCCTATGCACAGCGCAAGGGCGATGAGCGTTATCCCCCAGAACGCCCGGGTGATAAAGGGCTGGTTAAAGAAGTATTCAAGAAACGTGGTGTTTTCGGTCTGCTGCATCATCACAGTAGGGGTCCGGAGACCCAATCCGGTTCCGGTTGCCTCTTCTATAGCACGTTGTGCATTCCTAATAGGGTCATACACATTAGAAAAATCCACTTCCACCCATGTATCCGTTTTGACCTGTATATCCCTCGTGCCCGCGAAGATACCCACAACATATTGGACAATTTTAATCAAGTAGATAGGGACGAGCAAAATGGCAAGGAAGATGGTCTCGAGTATGCTCTGAATAAACGGCCAGATTATGCCTATCAGATAGTCAAAGGCGTCGCCGGTGAATATTGATTTGATAAAATCCCACATAGTATGCCTTGTCCTGTCCCTCTCTGTATTGCTTTGCCGCGGCGCCTCCCGCAATGACGGCGGTGACTATGTCCGCGACGCCCCTACGACGCGCCCCCCGCGCCCGGCGGTTTCGGCGGCGGCAAAGCCGGTAGGGACGAACCGTCGAGCGTCGGGTTCTTGTTGCCCGAGCTGCCGCCCGAGCCTCCCGAGCCGCCGCCGGAGCCGCCTCCCGTGTCGCCGGAGCTGCCCGAGCCGCCGCTTTTCATGCCGGCGTGCGCGCCCATCGCCAAACTTGTGCCGCTGCTCACCGCCGACATTCCTGCGCCGAGCGCCATGCCGCTGAGAGCGAGCGCCCCGACCGAGCTTTCCTGCTCCGACGCCGCGCCCTGCGGGTTGATTATCTGCGATATGAGCGTGTGGGACTTCCAGACCGTGAATATGCCCCCCGCCATAAAGATGAGCTTTAAGAGCGTATCTACAAAAGAACTTTCGGAGAGGATCAGGGCGGGGTTCCATATCATCGGCAGCATGAGCATGAAGACATTTAGCGTGAATATCGAGCCGAATCCCGCAAGGAGGCGGCTTATAAACATATCGCGCCAGCTGCCGAACCTTTTCCCGTCGTCGAGCGGAATAGTCGAGACAAAAAACGGCGAAACGACATAAAGGACAATGACCTCGAAGATACGCCTGATGAACACGACGACGATCATAAGCAAAATGATGACCATATACCAAGCCGCGGCAATGCTGAACAGCCCGATGCCCCCGAAGAACATATCAAACACATTAAAGTCATGTCTGATCCTCGACATATCCCTGAAGCCGACGCCCTTGCGCCCAAACAGATATTCTGCCACCACTCTATAATACTCCGCCAGCTGATCTTGCTCGTTATAGTTTTCTCTCGAAATCCTATCTTCGACGATCCTTACCCCCCTGCCTGACACCATCTCAGCGAACCAAACACAAGCGTCTAATAACGGTATCGTTTCAATTAAGTCTTTATATAGTGAGTCCCACAAATCCGCCGCGTTAAACGCCTCCATATAGTATCTGAAACCGGGATATTTATCGCGCGCCGCCAATAAGGCGTTATACTCGCTTATGCTGTGTGATCCTATGGCAACCGCGATGCCTTCGATAGATTCATACCCGGCGGATTCCAATTGGGACTCGACGTCTTGATACATAGGCCGGGACCTCTGATAGTCGTCTATTAAGACCCATTTTGCGATCCGCAAGACAAAGTCGGTATCATCCGCTTCTTGTTTGGCTTCATTGTAAATCGTCTCGGCGTCGCGCAGCGCGGTGCTTAGCTGCATACTATCCCACGCACTAAGCCACACTCCTGTGTCCCTTCCGATGCTAAAACTCTCCTCATAAGCCGCAAGGACGTCTTCATAGGCGCGCAGGGCGCTTTGGGCAGCCGCGGCGGCGGCCTGCGCGTCCGCCTCCATCTGAGGAATCTCCGACAGCGCGACCTGTTTCCACCTTTCCGTCCTTGTATGGATAGCCGGGAGGTACTCCTCAACAGGGTTTTTCTGCATTATTACCAGTTCTCTGAGTTCCCATATCTCACCGTCTTTACCGTGAATTTGATAACTTATTTCCGCACTTCTTTCCTCATTATCACTAATTACTCGAGATAAAAAAGCTTCATAATAGTTCATGCTGAGAGGGCCTCTGCCGATGATTTTGACTTCGATGGCGTCGCCTTCGCCGGTATCGCCTTGCTCTATTCTTTCCAATGCCCCTGACGCCAAAGAAAGTGATAGCTCTAGTTCCACCAAAGATCCCCTTCTTCCACCGAACAGCGTTTGAATATCAAGATTAAGAAACTGGTGCAGTTTTCGATTAAATTTATCAGCTTCCATGACATTGTTTCTAATATCTTTATATCCTTTTTCATCGGCATATTCCTCCACTACGGCAAATCTCGGATCGTTTAAGATGTAGTACGGTATTAAGCTGTTGGGGTCTATGTCCTCAGGATGAGCCATATCGAGCCCCAATATGATGTCCGGGCCCAAATTTACAACACGGTACGCTTGGGTTACTCTCCACATCCTCACATGGTGGGGCTGTACGGACGAGACGAGCATCGCGCCCTCGAGGCTGACCTCCTCGCCGTATTCCGCCGTGGTGGAAAACAGCTCCTCCGTCTGCCGCATGACGATGGTCGTGAGCCAAATCGCGGAGATGCACATAAACGGCACGAGCAGAAAAGTCAGCATTGCCTTGCCTATCGAGCCTATGACCTTGCCGAGCGGGCGGTTTTGCTGCAAATCTCCCGTGGAGCGGATGACTGCGACGATAGAAAACCCGAGGCAGAGCGTGAACGCGATGAGCGTGACCCCCCAGAACGCGCGGGTGATGAAGGGCTGGTTGAAGAAGTATTCAAGAAACGTGGTGTTCTCGACGGTACGCTCAGCCATAGCCGCGAGCGGTTCTAAGCTGCCGGCCGCGCCTTCTGTTGCGGCCGACGTCACGACCTGTATATCCCGAGTCCCCGCAAAGATGCCGACGACTTGTTGGATGAGTTTGATCAAGTTGATCGGCACGAGCAAAAAGGCAAGGAAGATAGTCTCGAGTATGCTCTGAATAAACGGCCAGATTATGCCGATAAGATAGTCAAACGCATCGCCGGAGAATAAAGCTACAATAAAATCCCACATAAATATACCTTGTCCTTTCAATCTTTAGATTGCTTCGGGGCTCAACTTGATAAAGTTGAGTTTTTATAGTGGAGGGGATCCCCCTCCCTCCCTGTAAACCCTCCCTTACAGGGAGGGGGAGGGTTTACAGGGAGGGAGGGGGTGAGGGTTTACAATGATGGGGGTTTCGCGGGCGGCGGCGACGATGGCCGCGGCGGCTTTGGCGGCGGCAACGCCGGTGCTGACGAACCGTCGAGCGACGGGTTTTTGTTGCCCGAGCCGGACGAGCCGCCCGAGCCGCCGCCCGTGTCGCCCGAGCCGCTGTTTTTCACGCCGGCGTGTGTGCCCATCGCCAGATTCGCCCCGCCGCTCGCTACCGCCATCGCCATGCCTCCCACTCCGAGCAGCGCGCCGGCGCTTTCCTGCTCCGCCGCCGCGCCCTGCGGGTTGATTATCGTCGAGATGAGCGTGTGCGACTTCCACACCGTATAAATGCCGCCCGCCATAAAGATCAGCTTTAGCAAGGTATCTACGAAAGTATTGTTGGATAAGATCAGGTTAGGGCTCCATATCATCGGCAGCATGAGCAAAAAGATATTTAGCGTAAATATCGAGCCGAATCCCGCAAGGAGGCGGCTTATAAACATATCGCGCCAGCCGCCGAATCTCTTTCCGTCGTCGAGCGGCATCACCGAGACGAAAAACGGCGACACGACATACAAGACGACGACCTCAAATATGCGCCTTATGAACACAACGACGATCATAAGCAGCATGATTACCATAAACCACGCGGCGACAATACTAAATATCCCGATGCCCCCAAAGAACATTTCAAACACGTTAAAATCAAATCTGATCTGCGTCATATCTCTAAACTCAACGCCCTTGCGCCCGAACATATATTCTTGCACCAGCTCGTTATAGCGCGCCTTTTGTTCAGCGTCCGTATAGCTTTCCATCACAACGTAGACTTGGGCAAGCCTCACTCCGCGTCCGGTAACCGCTTCGATATACCAAATCACGTCCTCATAAAGCTGTACGCCTTTATCCATTTCACTGCTGACTAACCTCCAATGTTCCGCCGCAACTCTCGCGTCAATATAATATCTATAGCCTTCATAGTTAACCCTCGCATCTTTCATGGCTATGTTTCCGCGTGTTCCCGGGCTTGTGGGGTCGTGTGGCAGCGGCCGCCTCTCATAGGCTCTCAAGTCCGCGGCATGATAAGGCATTTCTCCCCTGGGGCTGCCCAGTACCCACTGCACCCAAGCAAGAACGAATTGCGCATCCTCCTCGGCCGTCTTTGCGTTATTGTAAATTTCCTCGGCATCGCGCACCTTCTCAAGAAGCTCCGCTTGCTCCGCCCGTTGCCCGGCACTAAGTCTTTCACCAAAGCCGTAATAATTTTCCCAAACATTTTCCTGCTCCCACGCCAAATAAGCCTCCTGTATGGCTTCATACGCGCGCAAAGAGGACTGGGCATACGCCGCGGCGGTTTCGGCAGCTTCTTCCATCTGGGCGATTTCCGTCAGCGCGGCCTCTTTCCATCTTGATTCCCTCTCCTCGGCAGGCGCGACGTTTGGAGAAATTAAATCCTGCATGTTTTTTACAAGTTGAAGAAACTGCCAAGACATGCTCACGTCCGTTTTTTTAGCTCCGCCCGGCTGAGCCGCGAGAAGCGCTTCAAGCTGCGCCCGCGCCTTAGCAGAGAAGTCATCTATAGTACCGAGCCTTAGCAAACCTTCTCCGATACCCGCAAACCGTTCTTCAACTTGATCTAATTGACTAAAGCTATATTCCCAATCAATATTTGAGTTTTTCCCAAAAGTGACGTCCCAAGGGTCCGGGGAGCCCATGCCCGGAGCAAAGTGCAGCTCCGGGTTAAACCCTATTAACTTTAGAGGTTCAATTGGAATGGCATCGTAACCAAAACGCTCCACAAGCCTGATGTAACTCGGCTCATTTTGAGGTTTGAGCACGGGCGCATACCAATAGGGATCGTCGCGCCACAGATGATTATACTCCCGGCTCACGTTCACAAGCTGGTATGCTTCGCTGTCCTCGTACATTCTCACATGATGTGGCTGTACGGACGAGATGAGCATCGAACCCTCGACGCTGACCTCCTCGCCATATATCGCCGCGCCGGAGAACAGCTCCTCCGTCTGCCGCATGACTATGGTCACGAGCAGTATCGCGGATATGCACATAAAAGGCACGAGCAGAAATGTCAGCATTGCCTTGCCTATAGAGCCTATGACCTTGCCGAGCGGGCGGTTTTGCTCCAAATCTCCTGTGGAGCGCAAAACGGCGACGATAGAAAACCCGAGGCAGAGCGCGAACGCGATGAGCGTGATACCCCAAAACGCCCGCGTGACAAAGGGCTGGTAGAAAAAGTATTCCAGAAACGTGGTGTTTGACGCGACCCCGGCGGCGGTACCCGCGACCTGTATATCTCTCGTGCCCGCAAAGATTCCCACCACATATTGGATGATATTGATCAAATAGAGCGGCACAAGCAAAAAGGCAAGGAATACAGTCTCGAGTATGCTCTGAATAAACGGCCAGATCGTGTCTATCAGGTAGTCAAACGCGTTGCCTGTGAATATAGATTTTATAAACTCCCACATAGTATGCCTTGTCCTTCTCTTTAGCAGGCTTTGAGCGTATTAGCAACTCATTTCGCTTTGCGGTTTATTTCCCTGGGACTCTCCCTTTTCCCACGGCGGCTCTTTCTATATTTTCTATCGCGGTATCTACTTTTCTGATTCCCGATTCTTTGAGAAAATCGTCAAATGACAGCTCGTTTTTATCAAGTTTGAAGGGAGTTTTAGCGGCGCCCGGGTCGCGGTATCTTTGCGCTATGCCGTCTTGTATTTCTTTGTCTTTGCTTTGCGGCGCGCTTGTCGCATATGCTACGGAGAAACTCATAGACACGTCCCGCAGCGCCGAATAGCCCTTTCCGGCGGCGTCCATGATGGTCTGGTTCAACTTTTCGGTGACATTTTCAGCCGTGAGCACAGATGCAGCCAGGGCAACCTCGTCAACGCAGCCGAGCTTGAGGTCGAAATCTTTATACCTTTCGTTGTTCGCTCCGGAATAAAACTTACTTGTGATTTCCTGCATTTTTACTATCATGCACTGGCCGAGTCCCTGTACCCCGTCGTGGAAGTTGTCGTATTCCTTCTGCTCATCCGGCGTCAAATTCGCGCAGATAGAATTTCTGATATCTTTATATTTCTCACCCGTCGGTTTGGTGAAGACATTATGCCCTATTGATTGGATCACGTCGGTGGACATGCCCGAAAGCAGGCTCACCTGCGCGAAATGGGTCGCTATGTTCTCGTCATTTGTCAAGTCTATCTCGGGTATTTTGGCGTCACTGAGATATTTCATCATCTTTGCCCAGGATTGCCCTATAATCTCGGCGTCGCCGCCAAGTACCATTTTACAGAACTTGTCGCCCCATTCGCGCTTGTGTTTCGTCATTTCCTCCGACTGCTCGGCAATGTCTTCCATGGTAAACCCGCCTTCGGCCATCATGTACAGGCGCGCCAGATTTGTCCGCGTAGGCAGCCGGTCTAACGTTTTTAGCGCGTTTGGGCGGGTGTTTTTAAAATCCTCATCCTTCATGCCGCCAAAAAACGCGGCACTGTCCCTGTTATATGCCTCTTTGGATTGAAACGTCTCGCAGTTGTCGAGCAAAAGCGTCTGAACCCGGTCGCGCTCATTTTGGACATTTTGTGTCAACACGGGGGCGACGAGTTTTTTGCCATCGCCCGTGCTGACAAAGTCGAGCTCCTCAAAATCCATTAAATCTTCGAAGGCTATCCTCGCTTTGTCGGTGTCGAGGCTGATGTTATGTGTTTTTAGCATGGCGAGTGTATCTGTCATCTTCGCAAGCGTGTTTCGAATCCCCACAATGTCTCCGCCGGATAAGAGCGCGATAAACTGCAGGCGGCTTTGCTCTTTTTTATCGGCAAGGTCGTCGGAGTCTCCGTAAAGCTCCCGGACAGCAGCCAATGGGTCTTGAGACATCGCGGCATAATACAGGTCTGCTAAATCCTCGCGATGTTTTTCCTCGTTGGAGAATGTCTTAAAATCAAAACCGAGCGCCGCGCTTCCCTCGCCCGCCATAAACTCCGTTAACTGAGCCAGATTATCCTCCAGTATAGTCCCGTTTTCTGATAAATATGATGTCCCTGACATTGTATTATCCTCACTTTCCTACCTTGCGGGTATTTTCTATTCCCTGCTTTGCGGTTTCGCGTACTTCCGCTTGCCTTTTTGTATGCTTGATGGTTTCGACTTCCATTTGGAACTCACCCAGAGAGAGCGATTCCCTTGTTGTCTTTTCGGGAGCAGCGTCGCCGGGCTTGCGGTATTGCGCCTTGATTTCCCGCGTCTGTTCGGGGCTGACGTTTGATGCTAAAAATTGGTTGAATTCGATATCCGCCAGAGCGCCAAAGCCTTTTCCCGCGTCTTCCATGAACCTATCCCTAACGAGATTACTTACATTCAAGGCCGAACTAACTGCGTTTATAAATCGAATGTCGGGCACTTTCCCATTAATGACTTCGTGGTTTCCAAAACTTATGCCGTCTCTTCTTGCATCATTCGCGCCGGAGTAATTCTCGCTCGTGATTTCCGTGATCTTTGGGGCGATAGCCATCTTATACACATTGGTAAGCCCATAGTGGAACTTGTTGTACTCTACCAGTTCTTCCTGCGTCATGAGCGCGCGGAAGTTAGCTACGATGCTCTCGGCTGCTTTATTCCTGGGTGGTGCGTCATGGCTTCCGGGATATGCCATTGACTGGAAGAGGGCTGTTGACGCGTTTTCAAGAAACCTCGCTGTGGCATAGTTTTCCACTACCGATGCGTCGTTACTTAGGTCTATATTGGGAATCTTGGCACTCATCAGGTATCTTGCCATCTTGGCATTAGCCTCCGCAATTTCCGCCGCATCGTCTCCCAGCATGAGATTGCAGAATTCTTCGCCAATTGCTTGTTTTTGCTCCATCATGGTTATATCCTGGGAGAAAACATCTTCAACGGAAATCCCGCACACCGCAACCATATACAGCCTCACCATGCTAAGACGCCTGGTTTTTATGTCAAGATCAAAGGGTCGGCCGGGGGGTGTGTCTGCGCCCCTTCGAAAGTCATTGTCCTTTCGTTCACCGAAGAAAAACTCTATATCTTTTGCTTCAGCCTTTTTACCGTATCTGTCGCCGAGCTGATCGAAAAGGAGGGTCTGTACCCGGTCGCGCTCGTTTTGGACAGTCTGCGTCAACACGGGGACTGTGAGTTTTTTATTCTCGGACAGAGGGTCATCAAAGTCGAGCTGCTCAAAATCCATAAGGTCGTCGAAAGACGTCTTATATTTCTGGGGGTGTATCCACGGTTCCTCCGCAAACTCCCTAAAATCCCTCGTCCATACTTTCGCCAGAGGTTCGGAGAGCCTCGCAAGCTCCCGCAGCGGGATGTCGTAGTTTGTCAAACCCGAGATGCCCAGAATTTCCAATTCTTCGAGCATCGTATGTCCCATAAATATACTAATGTTCATGTCCTCCCAATCCTGATTGGCTCCGGGGAGGACGCTTTCGAGCGTGGCGCGCTTCGCGTTGTTTTCGCTTGAGTAGCGCCCATCGGTGATTTTGATGGCAGTGGTATTTATAAGCGAATGTATACCGTACATAGCCTTGTGGGTCTCGGGAAAGTTTTGCTGCTCTTCAGGCGCGAGCCAGTCATCCCAGATATCGCTCTTCTCCTCTTGTTTGCTTCCATCATCGGACATCCCCATTGACGCACCGAGAAAGATCGCGGCATCTCTATAAAACGCCATCTCTTGGTAATGGTCGGTGAATCTTTCGTCGTCTAAGAGATCGGCGGGGCGTATCTTGACATCATTTAAATACTTTGTCATATTGCTCCACAGCGGCCCGACTCTGGTTATGTCACCGCTGAAAATAATTTCGCAAAAGTCCCTCCCCATGTTCTCTTTCTTAGTGATATCATCTTCCCGTTGTGAAAAGACGTCCCCAATTTCATAGCCGTAATACAGCATATAAAGGCGCGCCATCGTCAGGCGCATTTTCGGGTCCTCAAGGCCAATTATGCCGCATGTCTGCTCCGGGCTGAAATCAACGTTATCAAAGCCGCCGAAAAACGCTGTCATATCTCTTTCGACCGCATCCGGCCCTGCCATACCCTCTATAGCCGTGAGCATTTCCGCCTGTATGGTCGCACGCTGCTCCGGCGTCTTGTAGTTTGGCGCATTTGATTGATTTGCTCTCTGTGTTCCTGACATGGTGTTACACTCCTATCGTTTATGATATGTTTATATATACGCAAAAACCGCGCGTTTAGCTCAAAATTTTGCTTGTCCGCAAAGCATCCCCCGCTTTGCTGACAGCCCGGCAAAGTTCAATCGCTATATATTATCATATCCTGAGCGGTTTTGAAAGAGTTACACGCCGATTTTTTCCGGGTTTATTCGCTCATTTTTTGTGGTAATGTTGAGAAAGTTCGCTCATTTTTTTGTAATTGACGCTTGTTTCTCGCAATGACGAAGCGATTTCACAATTACGCGCTATCCCCCTGATTGCATGGGACAGCTGCCTCTATTTTGTTATCAAAACATCCTCATCATATATAATCTGCATATTGCGCAACAAAACCTCTGCATATTACGCAACAAACCCCCCGTCCCTCTACAAATTCGGGTTGGAGTTGCCCGATGACGGGGCGGATGATGATGACGATGACGACGAGCCGGAGTCCGATGACCCGCCGCCGCTCATCCTTGCTTTTATGCCGCCGATTGCGCCCGTGCCAAGGTTCCATGCTCCGCCTGCCACGGTAGTTCCCGCGCCGAAAGCAAGCCCTGCTGCGGCAAGCCCGCCCGCCGAGCTTTCCTGCTCCGCCGCCGCGCCCTGCGGGTTGATTACCTGTGAAATCAGCGTGTGCGACTTCCAGATCGTGAATATTCCGCCGCCCATGAAAAACAGCTTAATAAGCGTGTCGGTGGTCGTGTTTGATGAGAGCGTCAAATCCGGGCTCCATATCATCGGCAGCATCATTATGAATATCCTCAGCATAAAGATAGAACCGAAGCCCGCAAGCAGGCGGCTGATAAACTGATCGCGCCAGCCGCCGAACCTCTTCCCGTCGTCGAGCGGGATAGCCGAGACAAAAAACGGCGATACGACATACAAGACGACGACCTCAAATATGCGCCTTATGAAAACGAGAACGATCATAATTAGCACTATCAGCATGAACCACGCCGATATCGCGCTGAATATGCCTATGCCGCCAAAGAAGATGTGGAAGATGTCAAAGTCCCTGCGAATCTGCGCCATGTCGCCAAAATCTACGCCCTTGCGCCCAAACATATAATCTTGCACCAAGGCGTCATACCGGTCCCTTTGCTCTTTCGAGGTATAAGCAGCCTTATCGAGCATCACATATTCCATACCCATTACATACTTATAGTTATTTACATATGGCCACCAGAAAGAAAATAGTTCCATATTAGGGAGAATCCAGTCATAGAACTCGGCTAATTCCTTCCACCCATTGGCAGCATTGATGGCGTTATGGTAGTTGGTTAAATGAACGGTGTATTGAACGGGAAAATTGGCTATACTGGGATGATTGCTAAAATCGCTTGTCAGAGTTATAGAGATCCTACTGGCTGCATTTTGCAAGCGGGAGTAGTTTTCGCTCGTTGGATTTACTTCATAATGGGCATATGCGACCATAAACTCGATAGTCCATATATGATCCACCAGCTCATAATAGGTGCTTCGACTCTGAGCGAGAACACTCTCTAAATAAGCGATTCTGCTATAATCTCTCTCCGACTCCGGTTGCAAGTACGCGCCCTCTATCATCCACTCAAAGGAAAGAATGGAATCTAACATTAGCTCTGCCTGAACATTGTAACCATCTAACCATTGGTCTAATTCGGAAAGCGATTCATACAAAATATTACGAAATTTTTCTATTCTCTCCAGCGTCATATTATGAATCTCTTTGACACGCGGGGCAAAGACCCTAAATACCTCCGTATACGCTTCTGTGTCAAATTGCATTCTACTATGTTTCTCGCCGCTTAATACCATTGACGCTACCGAAAAATAATAGTGCGGATGATAACGCGCTATTGAGGGCAAACGGTCGTACTCCGGCATCTTTTCCTCAAGGTTATAAACATACTCAAATCTGTCATCTTGAGTCGAATATATTGACTCAAACATCTTATCAAGAATTTCGAAGTACCAGTCAAGCCATCGATAGTCTGTAAAAGCATTTTGAAAACTCATTTCGCCCCAGACGGCCTCGTATTCCGCGTAGTGACCGTTGTCCTCCACCCATCTTAACATCTGTTGGAAATCGGGGTCTTTTACCATTCTGTTCATAAGAGCGGTAACATTAAACTCGAATTCACCACTCTCAAGATAATCCAATCCCATCTGGTACATCTGCTCATCACTGAATAGCGGCTCTCTTGTCCATACGGCTCTCTCCGTATACATCCGGGCGTGCTCGGGCCGTGCCGACGATATGAGTATCGCGCCCTCGACGCTGACCTCCTCGCCGTATATCGCCGCGCCGGAGAAAAGTGCCTCGGTTTGCCGCATTATGACGGTCGTAAGCCAGATTGCGGATATGCAGACGAAAGGCACGAGGAGAAATGTGAGCATTGCCTTGCCGATAGAGCCGAGTACCTTGCCGAGCGGGCGGTTTTGCTCCAAATCGCCCATCGAGCGCAAAACCGCGGCTATCGAAAAGCCGAGACAGACCACAAGGGCGATTATGGTAATGCCCCAAAACGCCCGCGTGATGAACGGCTGGTTTATAAAGTATTCAAGAAATGATGTTTCCTCGACGACCCCCTCTGTGACGTTCTCGATATTGCGCGTGCCCGAGAATACGGCTATTATGTCGTTTAGGTATTTCATCATGGTCAGCGGCAAAATCATAAAAGTGAGCGCGATGGTCTCAAGGATGCTCTGCAGCCACGGCCAGAGCACATCAACAAGATACTCGCCCGCTTCCCCTTTGAACAGAGCTTTAAAAAAATCAAATATTGCCATACGTCACATTACCTTCTCTTTTTCTTCTGCTCCGGCGTCTTGTAGTTTGGCGCATTTGATTGATTTGTTCTCTGGGTTCCTGACATGGTGTTACACTCCTATCGCTTATGAATTATCTTTATATATACGCAAAAACCGCACGTTTAGCTCAAAATTTTGCCTGTCTGCAAAACATCCCCCGCTTTGCGGACAGCCCGGCAAAGTTCAATCGCTATATATTATCATATCCTGAGCGGTTTTGAAAGAGTTACGCGCCGATTTTTCCCGGTTTTTTCGCTCATTTTTTGTATCCATGCAAGTGTTATTCACTCATTTTTTGTGGTAATGTTGAGAAAGTTCGCTCATTTTTTTGTAATTGACGCTTGTTTTCTCCAATGACGCCGCGATTTCACAATTACGCGCTATCCCCCTGACGGCGCATGGGGCAGCTGCCTCTATTTTGTTATCAAAACATCCTCTGTTTTGTTAAATAATTATCCTCTATTTTGTTGACAAAACATCCTCTGTTTTGTTATCATATGAATAAAAGCATATGGGGATGGTTATATGACTTTACGTAACAGTAAATATAAGGACAGATTGCTTGATAAAAAACTGGAAAAGCATCTCCGCGCTTTTGGCGCAGTTGAAATCGTCGGAAGCATGTGGTGCGGCAAAACCTGGATGGCCGAATCTCACGCCCGGAGCAAAATAAATCTATCAAACGCCGGCACAAGAGCTCTCATCGAAGCAGACCATAATCTGGCTTTTGAAGGTATGAAACCACATGTGATCGACGAGTGGCAGGAGATACCTTCGCTATGGGACGCAACCCGGCTGGCTGTCGATGCCGCCGACGGCGAACGCGGTCTATTCATATTGACAGGATCATCTACGCCAAAAAAGACTGAAACATCCCACAGCGGAACAGGGCGCATATCACGAATCCATCTTAGGCCGATGAGCCTTTTTGAAACCGGGGATTCTGACGGCTTCGTTTCACTGAGCGGATTGTTCGATGGAACTTTTCAAAGCCGCCGGGTATGTACCGATCTGCACGGTATTGCGAATTTGATATGTAAAGGCGGATGGCCGGGAGCTTTGCACCTCGATTCAAACGACGCGGAATTGATACCAAACCAATACTTAGACACTTTTATCTCTTCCATAGGTAATAAAAGCGGAGGAAATGAGCATAAGCTGAGACGTTTCCTTGTTTCACTGGCGAGGAACTCCGGGCAAGCCGTTACATACAATACGATATCAAGCGATATTGCCGAAGGGGATTTTGGCAGCAGCAAAGAACTTGCCACGAGGCAAAGTATAGAAACATACCTTGACACACTAAAAGGGCGATTTCTCATTGAGGATATATGCGGTTGGGATGCCCCCATACGATCAAAATCGAGGGTACGGGTCAAACCCAAACGCAGCTTTGTAGACCCCTCGCTGGTTGCGGCGCTGCTTGGAGCGGATAAATCGCGCCTTCTTCAAGACGGCCAGCTGTTTGGCAAATTGTTTGAAGAGCTGTGCCTTAGGGATTTGAGGGTATACGCATCCTGCATGGAATCCGCGCTGCCCAATCCGATTATGTATTACAGAGATTCCGATAATCTCGAAGTAGACGCCATTATTGAACTGCGCGACGGGCGCTGGGCAGGTATCGAGATAAAGCTGAGTGAGAACAAAGTGGCGGATGGTATTGGCAATCTGCTGCGACTTAAGAAAAAGATGGCTTCAAACCCGTTGGCGCAAAACCCAGACCCCGCCTTCATGGCTGTATTGGTCGGCATGACAGAGTTTTGCAGAAAAACTCCCGAAGGTATATACGTAATTCCATGCACATCCCTCACGGCATAACAATTCACTTGAGCTATACCCTCTATTCTTACGTATACGCATACAGAAAGCAATTCAAATCAAGGAGTAGCAAAATATGTCTGGAGCACCGGAGCAAACTCAGGATATATACGCGATTAGAAAAACCCCCGCGGATCGCGCCCGGATACAGAAAAAGCTAAACGGCCAAATGGAAATCATGTACGGCGAGTCGGCGGTTACAAGCGATATGGCGGCCTTTTTCGGCGGCAGACCGGACGACGATTTCCTGCCGGAAAAATGCTGCGGACTCAAATGTCTTGATTCCGGTATAAGCAGGTTAGACTCCGTGCGGCTTTATATGATCGTCTTCGGAGGGTATACGCCGGAGGAAGTAATGAGCCGGAGTCCTGAAATGCGGGCGCACAAGCAGAAGTTCGGCAAAGACTTCTGCGACATCATCACATCGGGCGACCCTGTCAAAACGGGCGAGATGTGGAGAGAAATGACACTCCATTTGAACTCTTACAAGCTGCCGGACATAAATTTCTTTGACGACGAGTCTATGGTTGACAATTACCGCGAAGCAAAGTTTTATTCCGGAAACGCCCGCGCGCATTTCAACGCTATGAACGGCGCAAACGACATTTTACATAGGCATAGATGGGATGAGTTGTCGGAGAATGAAAAAAACAGCATGGGCGCACAGGTCGTGCTCACGATGTTTGACGAGACGATGAGCCATATCGAACACGAGTCATATTTGACTAACCGGGCGGATAATGACACCGGCCGGGCGATCGACGACACAGAAAGGCGCAATGCTTATTACGCGAACACCGCGATAAGGGCTAAACATGGCAGGGAGCTGCGTATGCTGCGCGGCGGTAACTTCAGCCAAATTGCGGACAGAAACACCGGCTCAATGGCCGGAGGGAAGTTTGGCAGCGGCGCCGGCTATCAGCAAATATTTGATGATTTGATGGATATCGAGGAAATCTCATCGGCTGAGATGAGATACACCCCTCTGATCGATAATCGCCGCCCGGAACGCAAAGCGGCAAAAGACGAGATCTCCCTGGCGGCTCTGAGCAAAGAAGCGGCCGCAATCGCCTCCCGGCGCGGCGCGGCGGAGGCACAGACGGATATTGAAGAAGCGTTAGCCGCGCGGCAAAAGATCAGGGACGAGATTGACTATGAGCTGCAAGAAAAATACGCCGAGTTCGGCAGGGACATCGAGAAAAAAGACCCCATAACTCCGCAGCGTTATGAGCCGGGGCCGCGCAAAGGTTTTGCAAGGTTTTTTCGGAACAGAAAGAAAGAAAATAAACCGGAAATAGAAAAAGTGCCGCTGGAATACGGCAGCCAGGCAGAAGCTTTTGCGCAATCCGGCTCCGCCGGCTCGCGTGCAGCTTTAGAGGCATATGTCGATTCTACATATGAGGATATAAACAACTACTTACGCGACCGTCCGATGAAAGTAGTATTGGAAGGATACATTGACGCTATTGCCGACAAAGCGGCGGATATCAAAGATATGTATGAAAGAAAAGAAGCAAAACTGGATAAAGGCCATGTCCTTTTCAGATGGACTCATTTTCCGGGTGAACTGGAAGATTTAGGCGACCAAATGGAGGGAAAGGTGATAACCGACAAAGCCTTTGTTTCCACCTCATTACACAGGAAAGACGGCTTTTACCGAAGTAACAGTATGCTAATGAAAATCTATGCCAAGTCAGGAACGCCTGCTGTGCTCGTCGAAGGCAACATAGGCAAAGAGGGGAGATCGGAGGAAGAGATTTTACTTCCTCCCGATGCAAAGCTCAGGATCATTGGATATGAGCGGTTCAGCTCTGTCATCAAAGGCCGTATGGTTCACAATATACCCTATGTCAAAGTCGAGGCTCTCGGGCCGAATGACCCCGTAAAAGATGAAGACGTGATAGTACCCGCGCAGCAAAACCTGTCACATCAAAATACCCCGGAATGGCAAGCCCATCTTACAAAAAAAGAGGTTTTACAAGATTTCCCCCCGATGAGGTTCAAGACATTAAACAAAATTTTGGAAAGCGAGTATAAACCGCAAGCTGATGCGGTCAAAGAGGGTATCGCTAATAAGCAATACAGCGCGGCAGCCGTCGCTTCCGCCGGCAATTTAAGCCGCATTGACATGGTTATTCGCCTGGCAGACATCTCTCCCGCTGACATGAAGAGCAAGGTTGATTCATTCCTGAAAGAAAAGGCGGCTCTCGCCTTGCAGCAAGAGAAATCGGGACTCAAGGAATTGGCCGACAAAACTCGGGAAGAATTTTTCCCCGGCGACGAACTGAAAAACAGATATTTTGGCGAGCCGGTAAAGACGAATATAAAACATACGGAACTAAACCCGCAAGCGAATAAAACTGTTGGCAACACACAGACACCCGCCGCACACAGCAAACAAAACGACACTCCAAAATTGGATAATCCACCCCCGGTGAAGAAGACAAAGTGAAATAAGAATAAAAGCGAAGCCAATATAGATATCCCAAGGGACGGGCAAACCTCCGTCCCTCTACAAATTCGGATTGGAGTTGCCCGATGACGGGGCGGATGATGATGATGACGAGCCGGAGTCGCCGCCGCCGCTGAATCTTGCTTTTATGCCGCCGATTGCGCCCGTGCCAAGGTTCCATGCTCCGCCTGCCACGGTAGTCCCCGCGCCAAAGGCGAGCCCCGCTGCGGCAAGCCCGCCCGCCGAGCTTTCCTGCTCCGCCGCCGCGCCCTGCGGGTTGATTACCTGTGAAATCAGCGTGTGCGACTTCCAGATCGTGAATATTCCGCCCGCCATGAAAAACAGCTTCATCAGCGTGTCCGCGGTCGTGTTTGACGAGAGGGTCAAATCCGGGCTCCATATCGTCGGCAGCATCATTATAAATATCCTCAGCATAAAGATAGAACCGAAGCCCGCAAGCAGGCGGCTGATAAACTGATCGCGCCAGCCGCCGAACCTCTTCCCGTCGTCGAGCGGGATCGCCGAGACGAAAAACGGCGATACGACATACAAGACGACGACCTCGAATATGCGCCTTATGAAGACAAGCACTATCATAATGAGAAGTATCAGCATGAACCACGCCGATATCGCGCTGAATATGCCTATGCCGCCAAAGAAGATGTTAAACACATCAAAGTCATAGCCAGCCTGATCTCCTCGGCGAGTATGACGGCAATATAGTATTGCTCGGTCCTGGACTCTAATTGCCCCCTTAGCCTGCGTAATTCTTCTTCACGTTCACGGCGGGTCATGGGGATGCCGGACGACTCATCGCGCTCATCCCAATTCTCCAGCTCGTAAATCGAGGCATTTATGCTTTCGATTTCGCCCGCCACTGCGCGCTCCTCCGCCTCGAGTGGGCCCAGATCATTTCCCACAAGCAAGCGATATTTTTCGAGCCTTTCCTGCGCCTGGGCATGGTATTTTTCCACCATCGGGGCTAAGACTTTCCAAGTCACGGCATCCTTTTGCGCCTGATGGGGCAGCAAATTCACAAGATTGCCGTCAATCGACCCCGACGTGAGATTGACCAGATCCGCCGCTGTCGGAAGATTGTCGCCGCTGCGCACGAAATTATTCTCAAGCACGCCGGTGGAATACATTTCAGAAGTAATCATAGCCCCGTAGTGGGCGATTATCTCATCGTTAAGGTGGCTCATGTGCGCCCATAAATACTGTACATTAGTAAGATCGTAAGGAGTCATCTCCCTTGCAAACGCGAACTTGGGCCTCAGACCCGCTTCCCACTCTTTTTCTATGCCATGCTCTTTTGAATAGCGCTTAAAAAAAATCAAACATGGCTATCCGTCATCTTACTTTCTCTTTTTCTTCTTTGACAAGCTCGTCCGCGTCTTTTAGAATGCTTTCTAATATGACGTCGTCGGTTTTTGGCTTCTCCTTGGGCGCTGTCGCAAGACCCGATTCAATGAATAGTTCGTCAAGTGAAATGGGCTCTCTTACGGGCTTTATCGGTCTTTCCAATAGAGCCTGTTCCATGGCGGCTTTTGCCACTTCATCCATATTTATTTCTTTTGATTCAGAAAGGTTCTTAGTGTTTTCATCAAGCGATAATTCGACGGTGTTTTTGATGTCATTTCTGTGCTCTTCTTCGATTGCCTTGCTCACCTGTTCTTTAGCCTTTGCTTCCACTTCATCTAAATCTATCTCTTTTACTTCAGAGAGGTTATTAGTTTCTTTATCAAGCGACATTTCGACGATGTTCTTGATGTCTTTTCCATGTTCCTTTTCGATATCCGTGAGGATATCTTCCATTTTTTCTTTGTTAATCTCTTCAATATCGTCTTGCTTTTCGGGCTGTGCGGAATTATCGCCGCTGCTGCCTGTAAGTTTGTTCCAACCGGCCTTCGCGCCTTTCAATACAAGACCCCCGGTCTTCACCCCGAGCCAGCCCACGCCTTTTGCGCCAGCCAACGCTCCGCGCCCCGCGAGCTTTGCTGTGCCGATGCCAAGTTTTGCGGCGGGGCCGAAGAAGTATTTTCCGAGGTAATATCCGACTTTATACATCGCCGGCCTGTATTGCAGACCCGCTTCATCCTGCGAGGCTTCACTTGATGAAGATTTCGCAACAGGCATTTGCTGAGCCATCTGCGTGTCCGCTTCTTCCATTTCCTTTTCGGTCTCGGTCTTTTTCTTATCCGCTTCCGAAGTCGGTTTTTCAATCTCGAGGTCATCAATATCAAGGTCGTCAATATCAAGTTTCTCAATATCAAGTTCGCCGGCGTTTACATCCCCAGCCTCCGGGCTTTTTAAATCGGGGTCTTCTTTGCCTACCTTCGGCGCGTCGGGTTCAGAAGCCGCGGTTGCGGGCGGTTTGAGGTCATCGAGCACTTCGACATCTTCAAGGTCATTTTTCTTATCGGCATTTTCGGGCTGCTCGAGTTTCTCGTTATCTTCGAGAATATCATTTCCGGGTCCACCTGACATATTTAACAACTCCTTTGATCAACGCAATAGATTAGTTCTGCTATTATATACGCAAAAAGGGCGCGTTTAGCTCAAAAAATAATAAATTGCACATTACTCAATCGTCAAAATCCCCGAAAAGCCCACAATGTCGAAAATTTCTCTGACGGTCTGGCTGACGCCCGTGAGCGTCATTGATTTTCCGATCACGCGGCATTTTTTTTCACAGGTGAGAAACACGCGCAGCCCCGCGCTGCTGACATATTGCAGATCGGATAAATCCATAATTATGTCGCAATCCCCTGCCTCCCAGGCAGGCTTTAGCGCATCGTCAAGCTGTCCGCTGGTGTTTGTGTCAAGCCTCCCCGAAAGATTGAAAGTAATCTTGCCGTCCGTGGATATTTGCTTTATGTTTAGCACTTTATTTCCCTCCCGCAAAAGTATTTTTTAAAGTATTTTTTGTGGATTGCATCAAAGCTGCGCTCCTCACAAAGACGAAAGTCAATTATGAATCATGAATTGGGCGAAGCCCGTCAAAATAGCTTTTGCAGCTCTTCCGACGCCTGTATGTGTATCCTTGTGCGGTTGCCCGGGCTGGTGACGACAAAAGCCTGGCCTCTGCCGTTGTTTATAATCTCCCGCTGCTCGCTTTCGTTTATCTCGCCCGCTTTCTCATAGAGCTTGCACAAATCGTGCATATCGTTTGGCGCGAGGGCGAAAATAAACGAGTACTGGCAGGCGTTGATAATCGCCGTTGATTTGCGGGCAAGCTCTTCGCTGCCTACGAAATCTTTGATGTTTTGCGTGATTATTATCTGCATACCGTTATATTTACGTATGCGTTTCGCGAGCTGGAACATAAAGTCTAAGGCGACGGGGTATTTGCTGTCAATAAATACGTGCGCCTCGTCCACCACTATGATAATCTTGCGCTGCGACCCGTAACGTATGTTGTAGTCGCGGTTTTTTATGATCTCGTTGTCGAGCCATTTGAGCACAAGCAGCATCTGGGCGTTGGCGACCATTCGGTTTCTGTTTGCGACAAGCGTTTGAAAGTTGAACACGACAAAGTTCTCGTTGGTCGTGATCGTCGCCTCACCGTTCCACAGGTGGGCGTTTCTGCCCTCTCCCGCGAATTTGGATATGTGAGTCAGAAGTATCCGCAGGTTGTTTTTGCCAAACTCGCTTTGAGTGGCTTGGAACGAACTGAGCAGATTGTCATATAAATCGTCGAATGTCGGAAAATCCGCCGGGCTAAGTTTTGTGAAATTCGAATCGTCGTCTATGCCCTTGCTCTCGTATGTGCGGACGACAGCGGTATTTAGCATTTCCATCGCGTCCGCGGTGACGTCGGGAACAATCTGGCGGAAAAATTCTTCCAGAAATTGCAGGTGAGCCGAAAAACTTGTATGCTGCGTGTCAGCTTCCTCGTCCTCTTCGGCTATGCTCGGCACGATATGGAACGGATTGAGCCTTCCGCTTTTGGAACTGCCCACATCTATGACCTTGCCGTTGAGTTTTTTCGCTACGCCCCCATATTCGTTTTCCGGGTCGAGTATAAAGACCTTGCTGTCCTCCGCCGCGAGGTTTGTGAGTATGGTTTTGGTGGCAAAGCTCTTGCCTGAGCCTGATTTGCCGATGATAACCATGTTTGAGTTTACATGGCTGTGGTCGCGTTTGAAAAAGTCTATGAGAATGGGGTTTCTGCCGTTATCGCCTATGACTATGCCGTTGCTGTCGTGGATAGTGCTGTGCACAAACGGGAAAATCGCCGCCGCGCTGCTCGAATGGATGGCGCGGCCTTCTTTGTATAGCGGATCATAGGCGGACAATCCCGAACCGATATATGCCTCCAATTGGCGCATAAAGCCGTCCTCACAGCGAAATCCCTCTTCATTGAACAATGTGCGCACTCTTTTTTTCGCGCCTGTGCGCTCCTCTTGATTTCTGTCAAAAATCGTAATATACAGATTTACCTCAAACAAGGTTTCGCTGTCATTTTGAAGCAGCGCAAGCAAATTTGAGAGCGTTTTTATATGCTCATCAAGCTCGATAAGGCGGCTTGTCTTGCCTGTGCCCCCCGCCTGACTGCGCAATTCGTCTATTGCCCTGTCTATGCGCGTAATAGATTTTGATTTGTCCATAGGGGTCATTTTCATGACGACCTTGGTGTCGGGAATGTTGAAAATCCGATGCCCCCACGCGTTGTATACTAATGTCGGATAGTTTGTAACGCGCAGAGTGTGAGCGGTCACACCGTCCGTGGTATATTTTCTCGAGGAAATATCAAGTTTTTCCGGGAGTATCCAGTTCATGTAGTCCTCCGGCATTACGGAAGTGATGTCGCGTTCGTCAAAATCATAGGTGTAGTTATATTTACAAAATACGGCAAGCTCCGCGTCGCCGAGTAACCGCACGTTCATTTCCGAATTACTCAGTAAATGTAAAATTATGTTTGAATGGTCTTTCAAATTCAATTTGCTCTTGTCAAAAAGCATAAGGTAATAAAACGCCCGGATGACCTTTTTCTTTGTGTTGAGGGCTTTAAGCTGCTCGATACGGTCATGTATTACCTCGATACGGCAATCAAGCTCTTCGTCGCTAAACAGGCCGTTTGAATGTGAGGTTTTCATGTGCTCTATTTTTTTATGCTCAAAGTCTATCGCGGCATCATAGTTGACGGGTCTGTCAAGTTTTATCAGACTGACCATCAAATCGCCCGACTGCCGCAGGGACGCTCCGAGTATGCGCTCGATGATGGTATCTTGTTTATTCTCGTCCAAAAACCTAAATTCTATAGAATCAATTTCAATTACTTGTGAAAAATACTCGCCGTCGTATTCTATGCAATCGTCCGAAATCCCGGTGAACGGCGTTATCGCCCGAATGTCTTTGCTCTTTTTTGCCGCTCCCTTAGAAAAAGAGCGGTTTGACGTCAGGTGCTTGAGCAGGTGCAAGATCATCATGTATACTTTGTCGTTGTCGAGCTTCATAAGCAATGTGAAAAAAAGCGCGCCCACGCCAAACATGATCCAAAAACGGCCCGGCAGATTTGAGGAAAACAAAAACACAGCTATGGCGATTCCGACCATGCCTATTATTACGTCCGGCAAATCAAGATTGCGGTAAAACTGTATTCTCACTCGGGTCTGTTTCGGGATTATTCTCATAGTTTAAACTCCTTTCAGAAAGCGCAAAACGTCAAATTCCGTTGGGCGCACGCCGGGCAACAGGGCGGCGCGGTCTGTGTGTACGTCGGCCGCCCTGTCCGTTTTTTTTGCATAACTGCCGGTTTTACGATGTGGGAGCGGGAGTGTTGGCCGCTAACCAGTCTACCATAATTGGTGTTCCGAGACGCAAAACAACGACAAGCACGAAAATCAAAACAAAACCGATGATTGCGTTTTTTAGTCCCGTCTTGGCTTTTTCGCGTTCTTGCGGTTCTTCCGCCTTGGCAAACTTGACTCCGAGCACAATGCAGAAGATAGCGCCGATAGCTCCGACTATTGGGATTGCTACTCCAAAGATTGTTTCCAATAAGCCTACGATTGGGTTGACCACAGCATCAAGATTCGGTCCCATATATATTTCTCCTTCCTTACAATAATATATTGTTTATGTTAAAACCTTTCGGCTAAAACAACTATTTGGTTGTCCTTGCTTGTTTATAGTTTATACGTTTAAAACTCCCCGATAGCTCAATAAATTGTTACCGAACGCGTGCTTTTCTTCTATTCCGCATCAAGAAGAAAATCAAAGCACCAAGCATCAGAACCATAAGTATGATGAGCCACACCCCGGCGGCATTTATGCATCCGCCGCCGCCGCCTGCGCCTGTCAAGCGGAAAGAATAAATCGTCGCGTTCCCTGCAAGGTCGGAGACAACAATGACATAGTTGCCGGGAGTGGTGAGCGTATTGTCGTCCGGCAGGTATGGATTGCCGCCCAGCGTGACGGTTATGTCCGCGTCGGATTCGCTCGGCGAGAACGAAACGGGCGCGTCCGCTCTTTCCTCGCCCTCTTCCCAGCCGTCAAAAATGAGGGTCGGGGCAAGGGTATCTACGGTTACTCTGACAACCGCAAGAATCTCGTCCGTATAGGAATCTATCAGAGAAAAATAGTATGTGCCGTCTTGCGTCGTCGGGTGGCTTACGTTATTTATCAAGGTTTCTCCACTATCTCCAAAGCTCACCGTGCTTATATGAAAACCTGACGGCGCGGTATATTCGTCAAGATCGTTTACCGGGTCGGTGATTATTCTAAATCTAAACACCTCTTCGCCGGAAGTGGTAGAGAGTATGTATGTGCCGCTTTCGGCAATCAGGTTTCCCGGTTCATAGTTAAACACATCGCCCCTGCGCGTCATGACCAAAAGGTACGCGGGGTATTCGAGGCGGACGCCGCCGTCCGTTATCATCCCAAACGGCACGGTCGAACCGAGCACACCCAAATTGTCCGGCAGTTCATATACAAAAGGATATTCGGCAATGTCGAACGGATACTCCGGCTCCGTATCAGTCGGGTCCTCGCCGTTTTCCGGCGGAGGCGTATCTTGAGGGTCTAAGCCCGGCGGAGGGGTTACTATCGGAGGGTCGGGGTTTTCCGGCCAAAACCAATCCCCGTTTGCATAAGACTCCCCGTCTTTCGTTTGCTCCGGGGGCGGCGGAGTGGGCGGATAAAACCAGTCGGGTATTTCCGTTATCTGGTAAAACCACAAAGGCACTCTCGGTATTTCATAAAACCACCCGGGCATTTCCGTCAAATCATAAAACCAATCGGGCAGCTCGTCAACGTCAAATATCCAGTTTGGCAATACTGTGAGCTTGTTAAACCACTGCGGGAACGGCCTTGGCGTGGGCGGCGGCGGCGGAGTAGGCTCTGGCGGCGGCGGGGGCGTAGGCTCGGCTGGCGGCGTCTCGCCGGCCGTTGGGGTTTCCCCGTCTCCCGGCTCATCTTGCGATGCCCATGCGAAAATTACAGGCATGGCCGCCGCAATTACCAGCATAAGAGCTATCAGAATAAAAACGTATTTCTTTTTCATTTTATTACCTTGCCTTTCTGTATCGGCAGACTGCCGCTGGGAGTTGTTATGAGTTGTTATGCGTTATCGGCGGTGTCTTTTCCGCTGTCATCGCCGCCGTTATTATCTTTGCCGTCTGTTTTTCCGCTGTCAGCGTTAGCGCTGCCGGCGGCGCTCTCCTTGCCGCTGTCCAATATTATGCTGTTTCTGTCCTCCAGATCGTAATATACCTCTTCGCTAAAGAACAGATTGCTTCGTATATCGGAAATATCCATAGCTCCGAATTTATAGAGCTGGCATTTGTAGCTGGGCGTAAATTTTGTTTTTAGCGGATAGTTTCCGAAAGTAACTACGATCGAATTGCCCGTGCTGACATTGTTGTTCAGCTTTTGCAGGTCAGACGGGTATATCAGAGGACGGGTCTGCATCTGGGTTGACACCGACACACTGCTCTCCTTGCCGCCGGAGGTGGAAACGCTGCTTGTTGAAACCGTCATATTCCCGCACAGCTCAGAAAATTCTTTGCAGGTGTCAATATCGTTTGATCCTATGAACATTTTTATGCCGCAGTTGCTTTTGATTATCTCGGAAACCTTGTCGCCGTATACATTGCCGAGCTGCGCGTATGACTGCACGACCATGTTAAACCAGATTTTGCGGCTGCGGCCAACCGTAATCATTTTGTCGAATTTGTCTATCTGAGGCATATTTCCAAACTCATCAAGGATAAAATATACATTGCGCGGCAAAGACAAGTCCTCGCGGGCGGATGCTATTTTTATGAGCGCCTTGTATATGCAAAGGACGAAAACCGCGGCAAGGCCGTGCCGGGTATCTTTTTCGTCGGGGATTTTCAAAAACAGGGCTGTCGGCTCTTCGGCAAACACGGCGGGGTTTATGTCCGTTGCCGACGTCAAAGCGCATATGCCTTCGTCGTTGAAGATATTCATCTTGTCAAAAGCGATGGACATATAGCTCGACAGTGTAGACTCGGCGGCGGACATGACCTGTCTTGAGAGCGTGACCGCTTTTGAAAGCCTGTCTCTTCCTTTGAAATAATTTTTTAGCGCGGCAAAGTCGTTTTCCGAGTTTGCTATGGCTTTATTGAGGTTAAAGAAATTGAATTTCTCCATGCGCATTTCAAGCTCGGGGTTTTCCGCGTCCTCGAGCATTGCGAGCAATGTCGCCATGATTACGGAACGCGCGCCTTTTTCCCAGACGGGGTCGTCTTGGGATTCTATGGGGCAGAGCACGCCGATTAGGTCATTTAAGTCCTCATACATCTCATCGTAAACACGCTGCCGGGCAAGTTTGATGACGCCGCTAAGTTCTTTTCCGTTTGCGTATGCTTTGCCGTTGTACTCATACCATGCTTCCCCGTAGCTTCCCGGGTCGTTATTCAAATCAAGCCCGGACTGTGAGGCGTCGTCTGTCCGGCGATATATCCCTTTGCCGTGATTCATATATTCCTCATACATTTTATATATGCTCTCGAGAGGATTCCACCTGTATGAGGAATACGGGTCGCGCAAATCAAGCACCATGACCTTGTAGCCTTTTTCCGCGAGCTTGCGTGAATGTAATTGAAAAAGTTCTCCCTTGGGGTCGGTCAAAATCATAGATGATTTTGCCTGGGTTTCGGAGAGTATCTGCACCATCGGGTTTATAAACGTCGTCGTTTTTCCGCTTCCGGTCGAACCGATGATCAGTCCGTGCATTGGCGGCGCGAGATTTACTTTGAGGTGGTTTCCCTCCATATAAGCCCGCAGCGGCACACCGTCCTTTTTGCTTTCTTTTAATTTGAAATAGTCGTATGCCGCAAAATTTGAATCCCTTTCTTTGTCGGTCATAAAACGCGAATTTTCAAGAGCGCCTTCGAGCTGCTGCCCCTTGCCCTTCATCATGCGCGCAGCGCGTTTAGACTCGTTTTCCTTGCGGAAAACGAAGTAAAGGACGACGACGGCGACTATTGCCACGACTCCGGCAATATATGTCGAAGGCTCTAAAAACAAACTCGTATCCCAGAAAAGGCTGTAATCATTTGTAGCGATGACGTCAGAAAGATGGGAGCGCAAGGTCTCAACTCCATACCCCACAACCGTCACAAGCAACGCTCCGCCAATGAGCCACCAAAGAGCCTTTTTTATTAGTTTGCCGAAATCCATTCAGATAACCATCCTGCCACTTTAATTTTTCTTTTTTGAAACGCCTCGCGGCGTATCGCCGAGCGTGCTGCCGGACATCGTTGGAGTAGAAGACGCGCCGTCGGGCTGTCTGTGCGTTTTCTTTGGCGGCGATATGCTATCAAGGCTCACTTCATCGCGGCCCGAAGCGGCATGTTCCATCCGCTGCTCCATTTTTTGCCACAGCCGGTCTTTGAAATTCGATTCTAATGAAAAATCAAACTGCTCGCTAAATAACATAATTGCCTCTTATTGCCTCCCAATCACGGCGGATAATTTACAGCGCTCATTGCTCATTTTGCATTGCGCCTTGCTCATTTTTCGTTGCGCGGGGCGGTACTCATCTTGTCTATCTGTTTATACGCCGCTTTGCCTATTACAGCTCAAATCAAAAATTTTTCATTTGTTTTCGCAGCGCCTCCAGCCCCCGATTGTGTATTGTGGATACCGTGCTTTCGTTCATGTTCTTTTCTTCGGCTATGGTTTTGATCGTTTTTTCCAAAAAATACTTTTCCGATATGATGTCGCGGGTGCGTTCGTCTAATTTTGAAAGAGCTATGTACATCTCGCGCCTGTTTTCATCTTGGATCAGCGAGCTTTGCTCGCTAAAATCAACGCTCAGCCTCGCGTCGTCGTGCAGCTCGTCTAATGTGAGCGGGACAAGTTTGTTGCGGCGGCGCAGATAATCATAGAGCGTATTTGAGGCTATCGTATAAATCCATGTTGAGACTTCTCCCTTTTCCGAATCATACGAGCCTATGTGGGTGGCGACTTTTAAAAATATCTCGCCGACTAAATCTTCCGTTATCTGCCTATGCAACAGCTTGAAGAAGATAAAGTTGTATATCTTGCTGTAATAGGTTTCGTAAATCTCTGCAACGTCAGGCTTGTCTGTCACCCTTTTGTCTCCAAAATGTTTATAAATTTTGAGCGATTCTCATTTTCTTGAGGAGCCTTACGCATGGGGATTTGTAACCCCAAACACAGACTGCGTAACACCTTGCACATTATATAATATACTTTGTTTTACACACATGCAAGCATTTTTTTTTGATTTAGCCTTTATGCAAAAAACTATATCCTATATCATATCGCGGTCATAAAATTCATTCCGATAGCGGAGCATGGACGCGGAGCGTCCGAACCGTCTGCGCAAGGATGACGCAGTGGTTCGGGGAGGAATTGCGTTTGTGCAGTCACTTACAAGCTGTCATAAAATTCATTCCGAGAGCGGAGCATGGACGCGAAGCGTCCGAGCCGTCTGCGCAAGGATGACGCAGTGGCTCGGGGAGGAATGATTTTATGACAGCGAAAAATAGGGGGGCTTGTGATTTTCATCAATTTTCCCTTTCGTAGTTAAATTCCGTATTATATATGCTCACTGTGTCCCCATCAGCAATACCAAGTTCTTCCAATCGTTTAAACACGCCGTTTACGCGCAAAAGACGGTCAAAATACATTCGAGACTCGTAATCTGAAAAATTTATGTTTGCCATGATCCGCTCTACCCACTCGCCCTCAATAGTCCAAACATCATCAAAGTTTTCGATCAAAAGTTCCTGCGGGCTGCCTTTGATAATTTGCTTTTCGATATATTCCGTCTCAAATCGCTTTACGGGCGGCAAACCGCCAAGTATCTGCGCCGCCGCGTTTATAAGCTCCGCCACGCCTTGCTTTGTCGCCGCCGATGTCAAAAACACCTTATGCCCTCTTTGCTCCATATATTTAACAAACCTCTCGGTCAGAGCCTCGTCTTGCGCCGCGTCAATTTTGTTGGCGGCGACGATCTGCGGCCTTTTTGCAAGCTGTTCGCTATATTTTTCAAGCTCGCGGTTTATCGTATCAAAGTCGTCGCATGGATCGCGCCCCTCAAAAGCCGATATATCCACGACATGGATTATGAGCCTGCAGCGGTCAATATGCCGCAGAAAATCATAGCCAAGCCCCGCCCCGTCCGACGCCCCGTTTATAATGCCCGGAATATCGGCGATTATAAAGGAATTGCCATGTTTTATATACACGACGCCAAGGTTTGGAAAGAGCGTGGTAAAATGATAGTTTGCTATTTTGGGATGGGCGTTTGATACGACAGATAAAAGTGACGACTTGCCGACATTGGGATATCCAATCAGCCCCACGTCCGCAAGCAGTTTTAGCTCGAGTATGGCGTCAAGCTCGTGACCCGGCAATCCTGATTTCGCAAAGCGCGGAGCTTGTCTTGTGGGAGTGGCAAAATGCGCGTTGCCCCAGCCGCCGCTGCCGCCTTTTGCCAATATATGCTTTGTCTTTCCGGTCATGTCAATAATTACGGCATTTGATTCTTTGTCCCGTATGACCGTCCCGTCCGGCACTTGGATAAGTATATCCTTACCATCCTTGCCGGATTTCATGCCGCCCGAACCGTCAGCGCCGTTTTCCGCCGCGTATTTCTTTTTGTAGCGAAAATCCATGAGCGTAGACATATTTGTATCAACGCTCACTATTATATCGCCGCCGCGCCCGCCGTCTCCGCCGTCAGGTCCGCCCGCCGGGATATATTTCTCACGGCGGAAAGAAACAGCCCCGTTGCCGCCTTTGCCCGCTTTTACGGTGATTTCCGCTTTATCCACAAACATGTTTTTATGTCCCTCACAATTGTTCTTTCCTATGTAGTATATACCGCCGGGGGATTTCGCTTATGCACGCTCACCGCGTGGTATCTGCTTATTATTTCCATATCCTCGGGAGTACATACCCCGCTTTTTAAATATTCGTCAATGGCCCTGTACGAAACGCCCATTTCCAGCTCGTCCGTCTGACCGTCATACAGTCCGGCGGACGGAGCTTTTGAGGTGATTCGCTTTGGCGCGTCAAAAAATGTAAGGTATTCATAGATTTCCGTGACTGTTAAATCTGCTATCGGATTAAAGTCAAACGCGCCGTCGCCCCATTTTGTGAAATATCCCATATACCTCTCGCTCAGGTTGCCCGTTCCCGCCACAAGCCTCTTTTCCGAAGCCGCTATCGCATACAGCGTTGTCATGCGAAGGCGCGGCGCGATGTTGATCGCGGCGTTTGAAGTCATTGTGACCGCCGCTGACAAGGCTTTTTGCAAGGACTCCGCCGATTTTGTCAGATCAACCTTTCGCGTTTCGATTCTATACAGATTTGAGACCATGAGGGCATCCGTCAGGTCGTCTCCATAGTTGCACTCCGACGAGCACGGCATAATAACGCCAACGGTATCGTCACAAGCCTTTTTGCACAGTATACCCACAAGAGCCGAGTCTTTTCCTCCGCTGTTGCCAAATACGATTCCCGTCATGCCCGAAATTTTTAGCTGCTCTCTTATAAACTCCACGCGCTTTTTTGTCTCTATGGCGTAATCTCGCATATCACCCTCCGAGTCTATTCACAGCCCGCCTATATACCCTTTTGCAGACAGTATTCTCTCCGCCGCTTCAAGTTTTGATTCATTTACCAAGATAACAGGCCCGGTGCAGCCCATGCCGCTTTGCGCGTATATATCTTCCCGCCAAAGATCAATAACCGCATCGTCAAGGTCGGATATTTCTATGCCGGAAAGCTCGGCGGTCACGGGTTCTTTTTGCGGCTCTTTTGGCGTTTCTTGGAGCGTTTCTGCGGGCAACTGCTCTGGTGATTCTTGTGTCAGTTCGCCGGGAGGTTCTTTGCAAGGCTCCCCGCTTCGGTCGCGGCAAGATTCTTGCGCGGGTTGCGCGCGGTTTGTACCTCTTTTTTCGCGGACAGCCGATAATATCTCCGTCAGCTTTGCTTTCTCCGCCGCCGCAAACTCCGCTTCGGCTATCTTTTTATAGTTTCCGCAGACAAGCTCGGCGGCAAAATCTATCGCATTTTTGACAACGGGCGCGCCCGAAGCGCGTGAGAGTATGAGGATCAGCTTTTTATAGTCTCTTCCTATTCCCGGCCCGTACCCCCAGCCGAGCGATTCATAATTGCCTCCGGTGGTAAACGAGCTGAATGTTTTCATAAGGATATTGCCCGTCAGCGAATCTGTCACAAGCACATCGCACTCGCCCGAGAGCATGTCGTTTCCGCGAAAAATACTGCCGCCCTCCGCGCGGGCCGACGACGCGAAGCGTATCTCATAACCGTTCGCGCATAGCTGTTTTAGGGCTGTTTCAACTTGCCTTGCCCCGTCAATATTGAGTATGCCGACAGTCGGGCTTTTTATGCCGCACGCTTTTGCCGTGATGATTCCGTAAATCGCGTTTAAAACCATGCTCCCCGCCCTGTCGGTTGAAGATGTTCCCGTCGTCGTCGCCACATACATAGCTTTGCCAAGCGCGGGCGTTATAACACGCCCCACCGTCGAAACTCCAATCGGGAAATTATAGTGCATTGTGACCGCCCCGTCGGCGTCGCCGGCGGCGAGCATCTTTTCCATGATTTCGTGAGCTTTTTTATCTGTATCGGCGGCGATTGTTTTTACCCCGCCGGCTGTTTTCGTACCCGCATAAATGACGTTTATGCCGCCCGACGCGGCCATTGACGCGCCCATTATCATATTGTCCTCGCCGTGCTCGCTGCCTATCCCTGTCAGCAGTATGGTCTGCTTGCCGCCGTCGGTGTCCTGTCCGTTTTCTTGCAAAATAAACGACGCACCGTCAAACAGGTTTGTCATACGCCCCAAAAACAAGCTGCCCTTTCCGACAATCATAGAGCGTTTTATTTTGCCCGACATAATATCTAAGCGCGCAAAACCCATATACGGAACGCCGGACGGAATGTGCCCCTGCGTCGGCGCCCAACCCGTCATGCCGTGCTTTTTGGTAAACCCGTCAATGTCCGCCCGCTCCATTTCTCCGCGCTTTACGCCCAAAGCCGCGATCATCTTATAATTTGCAAGCGGCACGTCTCCCGCCCCCGCCGGCTTTGTAATATCCGGATTTTGCATCTCGACGGAATATTTATCTATATCGGCTATCTTCAGCCCCAGCTTATCTAACGGGTCGGTAATCAGCGACGTTATGACGGCTTGTGGCGACGAACCCGTGCCGACGTTGTGCTTGCCGGTATAACAGCTGAGTATCTCCGGGCTCTCTTCGTCGTTTTCCGAAACCAAGGCGGCAAAACCGCCAAGCATATCTTCGAGAGCCGGCATCTCTTTTTTTACATGATCTTTTGCGTTCATGCCCAATTTTGCAATCGAGCCTCCGGCGGCTACGGCAACATTTTTGTGTGTGCCCGAAGCCACAAAAGATGCCGCGCTGATCATGGCGTGGACAGGCGCGGCGCAAAAAGCTCGTATATCCATACCCGACGCGTTTAAAAGCCCGGCGGACTCCGCCGCTGCCTTTGCCATATTGCCGCCGCCGCGCTGATTCATATCGCCGACCGCTTCTTCGCTGCAATCGAGCACAATGTCAATAGTGCCGGGAGCTTTGCCCGTCACCTTTATAAGGTGCATCAAAGACAGCGTACACGTCGCCTTTGACACCAAGTTTTCAAGAATGATATGCGCGGCAAGGTTTGTATCAATATCGTGCGCTTTCTTCACACAGCCAACGAGCCTGCCGTCTTGGTACAGTCCCTCTGCAAATTCTTCCATCGCGCTGTCAATATCGGCTTTGTCCGCGCCCTCGCGGATTTTCGCCAAAAACTCTCCGTCAAAAAAATCCCCGTCAAACAGCGGATTTGCCGCAAAGCGCGGCAGCACGTCCGCGACAAAGCCGCGCTCGAGCAGCACAAGGTCAAACACATCGCATATTTGCATGAGCAAGTAAAATTCGTCTTGCGGCATTATCTGGCCAAAACGGCCAAAACGCCCGGCGTCACGAAGCGGCTTGTCATGCCATAAATCCGCCGCTTCTAAATCTTCGGGCGTTTTATTTCCGATATACACTTGGTTTGGCAGATACGCCACCGCGTCGCCAAAGCCGCGCAGATGATTTGGCAGTTTTTTGAGATACTCCGAATCGGGGTTTACGGTGCGCTCTGTGGTCTGTGTCGTCCCGCCCCGGATAAGCAGGTCCGGGGCATGAACAAGCACATATGCCGTACCTTTTAAAACACTGTTACTCATATTTTTTTAATACTTGCAATACTCTTTTCGTATTGCTTCCATTTCTCTTGCAATGTCGTCAATATCCAACACCATTTCCATCATGCTGATTTGCTCGTCATAGACGTCCTTATCTACAACGCTTTTAATTTTGTCTTCGCAAATGTGGTATACTGCGAGTCCCAACGAGACTCCTGTCAACGGACCTGCATATGTGGGGTCTCCGGCTGTCACTGTCTCGGCGGCAAGCCCTGCGGCTTCTCCTTCGGCTGCGCCAAATATGACAATCACATTCTCCGGGCCGTATTTTCCGGCAAATTCTTTGACCCTTTTTTGGTTTTCCAAGTCCATTGCTCCCGCCGACGTTCAGACAAAACACTCTGTTGACGAGAAAACTATCTCGGCTCCCGCTGTTTTGAGACATTCCTCGATGGCCTGTCCGGGTATGCCGTCGCGGTCTCCGATAACGACAACCTTTTTACCTTCAAACATAATAATCCTCCTTTCTCGGTTTTGCGTTTCTTCAATTATACAATAATTATATAATATCCAATATCATTTTTTCAATATTCTCTTTTGTACATTCGGCTTGAACCAGCTCCGCCGCCTTCTGTCCGTCTTTATACACCGCCATAACCGGGACGCCCATCACTTTTTGCGCAATCGCCATGCGCCGCGCTTTGAGTATGTTGACCTTTGTAAATTTCAGCTTGTCCGCGTATTTCTCGCACAGCTCATCTACCGCCGGCATGAGCGCCTTGCAAGGCTCGCATGATTCGCTATAAAAATCCACAAACACAAAACCATCGGCGTTTAGCACTTCCTGCTCAAAATTTTCTTTATCTAACTCTATCATAACTTCGCTCCAATCCTTACTTTGTCAAATATCTTTCTATGTCAACGGCGGCTATCGCGCCGTCCGCCGCCGCGGTCACAACCTGCCGGAGCGGTTTGACACGGCAGTCGCCCACCGCATAGACTCCGGGTATGTTCGTGCGCATATTTTCATCCGTCGGTATATAGCCCCTGTCCATAATGATTTGACCCTCAAAAACATCGGTGCGCGGAATAAGCCCGATAAACACGAATAATCCAAACGCCCCGTCGTCGGGGTCGGCCTCAAACGTCGTCAAATCGCCCGTCACATCGTTTCGCACAACAACAGTGTCTAAAAGACCTTCTTCGCCGCGCAGCTCTTCAACCACCGAGCTGTACAAAAAGCGAAACTTAGGGTCGTTTATGACCTTTTCTTGCAGGGATTTTGCCGCCGTAAGCTCGGGTAAATTCTGGATAAATGTTATTTCCCGCGCAAAACGGGCAATATGCAAAGACTCCTGCACCGCGCTGTCGCCTCCGCCGACGATAAACACTGACAGCCCCTCGAAAAACGCGGCGTCGCATGTGGCGCAAAATGATACGCCCTTGCCGATAAGCGAGGCTTCCCCCTTGCAGCCGAGCTGACGCGGATACGCTCCGCTTGCAATTATTATCGCCTTTGCTTTGTACGTGGCTGTTTTGCTGCTAAGTGTCTTTACCTCGCCCTCAAGCATCGCAAAGGTAATATCGTCCGATATAAACTCCACGTTAAAACGCTCGGCCTGCTCGGTCATTTTTTTAATGAGCGACGTTCCCGATTCATCCTCCGCCGCGCCCGGATAGTTATCTATTTCACTCGTCATGACCGCCTGCCCGCCATGTTGCATACGCTCAATAATCAAGGTGTCCAGCAGTCCGCGCCCCGCGTATATACCCGCCGCCAGCCCTGCCGGGCCTCCTCCGATAATTATTACGTCATAGATTTTCTCCGGCATAACTATTTCCTCTTTCTCCATGCTGTTTTTGTTAAAGCATACTGTTTGTCTTAAAAACATATTGTTGATCTTCTAAAGTATATCGTTTGTCTTAAAGCATACGGTTTGCCTTAAAGCTCAAAGACTGTTTGGCCGTCAATATTTGTTTCAAGGGCAAAAAGCGCCTTTTTAAGAATTTTGCGGCGCAGCTCTTTTTCTCCGGCGGCATCTTGCGCGGGGTTTCCGAGCGGATGCGGTATGGCGACAGCGGGCACTATCCTGTTTGCCCCGACTGTCATTGAAATCGGCGTCACCGTACAAACATGAACCACGGGAATACCCGCGCGTTCAATCTCTTTTACCATCGTTGCGCCGCAACGTGTGCATGTCCCTCAGGTTGATGTGAGGATAACCGCCTGTACATTGTCGCGCACCAACCTTTGCGCAATATCGGCAGCATAGGCTTTTGAGTTTTTGGTTGATGTGCCGTTGCCGACGGTCGCGTAGTATTTGTCATGCAGCTTGCCTATTATTTTTTCTTTCTCAAACTCGCGCATCACATCAACGGGCAGCACCCTGTCCGCGTCCGCGTTCGTGTAAACGGGGTCATATCCGCCATGCGCCGTTTCGTATGTTTCTTCGGTCAAATCAACCACGCCGGATATATCATACTCGCCAAATCTTGACGCGCTCGAAGACTCTATGCGGTCGGGATTTCCCTTTGGCACAATGCCGCCCGACGTCACAAGGGCGACCGTGATTTTGCTCATATCGGAGACCGCCGCGCAGGGAGCGACACGGTCAAAATCAGGCATAGGGTATTCCGAGACAAACGGCTCTTTTGCCATCTTTTTGAGCAGCATATCAACCGCCCGCTCAGAGCCGCGCTTCTTATCAAAGAAATTGACGCGCACCCCGCCCGGCAGATACCCCTCTTCTATCGAAGCTCCGATTTTCTCCCCATCCGCGAGCTTCAAGGCGAGCTCCGCCACTTTTGGCACAGCGGTTCTCATTCCCGCCGCACTGTCCTTTGTGGATATGATATATAGCTTGTCTTTGTACATCTCGGCGCCGGGGTTTTCCTCAAACATTCCGGTAACAACAGGTATACCAAACTCCAAACGAACGGCATCGCAAATGGCCGCGCATGCCACTCCATAGCGCCCCGCGTTAAACGCCGGCCCCGCGATGAAAATATCCGGTTTTATATCGCGCAGCATATCTATAATTGTCTTTTGAGCTTGCTTTGTGTTTTCGTTAAAAAACGAGTCGCCGCAAACAACGGTGCTTACGATTTCGGCTCTGTCGCCAAACGCGGCGGCAAAAGCGATACCCGGCCCGACTATGCCGTCTCTGATTTCCGGCTCGTGCCCGGCAAATTCCTCGCCGCCTATTCCGGCAAAAAACTGGTTTATATAATGAACGACCTTATACTTACCCATCTTAAAACTCCCCTATCTCGCGCTCAGGCGATTAAAGCCGAGCTCGTTTGTAGCCCCCGTAATGGCTTGTATCTCGACTGTAATGTTTCCATTTTTATCAACGCTGCCCGCGAAGCCGCCCGCTATTTTTTCGGTAAAATCAAGCGTGCCTATGACGCGGTCGAGCTTTGGCAATACAATAAGCTCATTTGCGTTTCCCGCCGTGACGACCGCGTTTGCCAGCGGGTTAGCGTCGGCAAGCGACTGCGAGCCGCCGTCCCGCCCCGCGTATTCGTCGGTAATGAGCACGGTGTGCGTGCCGGTCTTTTCGATTTTCGCGCAGTTCATGATGAGGTCGGTGTCGGGGTTGCCGAAACCCTCCTGCGATATTATTACGCCGTCGAGATTCAAATACTCGACCATCTTCGCCGTCCAATCGGACGAACGCTGCTTATCGGCGAGGTAGACATTTTCGTTTGTTATGATCATCGCCGCAAAGTTCAGCGTTTTGCCGTGCCGCTCAAAAAGGTCCGCCACAACGGGGTTATTTTGATGGTGATATGTCGTGTTTTTGTCACACGCCGACACGCAGTTGCCGCTCACGATCGCGCCGTCCATCGTCTCGGTGGGGCTTATCATCGTCGTGAGAGACTGCTTCATGTCAACACCGTAAACATAGGTATCATGCAAAAGCCCCTGACTTTGCAGCATGAGGACATACCCGACACGCGGCAAATCGGGATATGCCTTGGCCCCGTCCATAATCGGCAGATATTCATATGTTTTTATTTCATCCGGCGTTATGTCCGCGCTTAGTTTGCCAAGAGCGTACGCGATTTTGAACCCTGCCATGCGAATAGCTTTTTCGTACTCATGCGCCGTCAGAGAATCTTGTGGTGTAAAATCCGCGACAAGGTTAAATGTTTTTGAAAATGGCGTATACTCCGCGCCCGGCCCTTTCATGTCAACGATTCCCTCTTGAAATCCGACGATTTTACCGACGGTAACAACCGCCGCGCCGCGAAGCGCGTGAGTTTTTCCCGAGCCGACGGTTTCAACCTTCGAGATAATACCCGGAAACATATCGCCGCCGCCGGAGATTTTTGCGCGGGGCTCTATTACATCTTTTACGGGAGTGATCCTCACGCTCTCGCCCGGCCTTGCAATATCAAAGCTGACCGACGCGATATGCTCATCTGAGAGCACGAGTTTTTTAAGCTCTTCGGCATTTACATATAAAACGCCGTCTTTGATTTTTGACTCGTCAGAGAATTTAATATCCTTTATGTCTATGTAACCAAGCTCAAGTTTCATGTTTATTGCTCCTTGTGTTTGCTTTGTTTTTTGCGTGTGTCTGTCAAATTATCCGTCGTTGCCGCGAAGCGCCGCTTCAATCAGCGATAAGTCTATGGTTTGCAAATCTGCCTTATGCTCGCCCGCGACGCGTTTTGGCGGAAATTTGAGCGCCGTCTCAATGCACTGCCCGATAATATCTACCGACAAAGCGTCGGTTTGCGGAAAAACACTTGCCGGCATCATATCTGCCGGCTTTTTATTATCCACGCCGCCTTTGCCAAAAGCGGAAAGCAGCACTGTCTTGTATGGTGTTTCGTTTGGTTTTACGCTGCCGGAGAGAGGGTGCGTCAGCAAGGTATGCCCCTTGTGTACCAAGTCTCTGGTCTTTGTCAAAATGCCGAGTATATCAGTGTCCTCAAATATCACTTGGTATCTGGCCTCATATGCTGATTTTACAAGCGGATTGTTGGTTACGATTATATCCATTGCGCCTCCGGATCGCTCCGCTTTTTGCCTTTTGCAGATATAGTAATATTGTACATCAAAGACAAAATAAGTCAAGGGTTATTTGGGGAAAATCGGCAATATATTTGCCGAAAAAAACTTCGAAAAAAAGCAAGGGTTTTCGGCAATATTTTTGCTTCAAACCGCCTTATATGATACAATGTTTTTCATGCACACAGCCAATATACGGAGGTAAAAGGGTAACTGGTGTGCCTCGCGGTCTTCAAAACCGTTGTATGGGTTCATAGCCCATAGATGGGTTCGATTCCCATGTACCTCCGCCATGCGTTTTAGCTTCACGCGTCAAAGCCTTTGGCGAGTATGCGTACATCCCCTCTCATGCGCGTTACCTGTTTTCCGTCCAAATATTCTAAAAACGCCAAGGCATATTTGCGCGATGTGCCGAGTAAATCGCGGCACTCGGCGAGAGTGAGCATGTCGTTTTTATCAAAATGCCCGCGCAAGACTCCGATTGCCCTCTCATATGTGCCTCGCGGCCAGAATATTTGCTCGCCAAGCATTATTATCTCGCCTTTCGATTTTAGGCTTTCAAAAACCTGCTTAAAATCACGCTCTTGGTTTTTTGCAATTTCATCCGACAGCTCGGCTATCGTCTGCACATTATAGCCCGCGCTTTGCAAAGCTGACATGAGCTTTGCCTTTAGCTCTGCCTGCGCGTCCGTGAGCTTTGGCTCAAAACCCGGCATAGCCGCAAGATTTTCAAAAAGGCTTATAACGCCGCGCTCGCGCAATATGCCGAGCACAGCGGCCCCGTCGCTTGCTTTTGCTGTTGGCATGAGCTTTTGGCACAGCTCGGCGGCGCTTATTCCGACCCGCAGCGGATTTGCCTCATGATAGTCGGTAAGGATTTCCTTGCTTTTCTTATCCAAATCTTTCATAACTTGCTCACAGATATACCTGTCCGGCGAGAGCCTGATGAGCTTTTTGCCGCATACTAAAAACTCAAGGACATTATCGGCGCTTTGCGCGTCAATATCCGCATATTTGCATATCTCGGAGGACGTGAATACACCCGCCAGCTCATACGCGCTCAGACTTACTATATCTTCCGCGCTCCCGTGTTCGCGTATATGAAGCGCGTCAATTGCTGCTCGGGTTCTCGATATGCGCTTTGGCGGAGCGGTGTTTAAGATTATTCCGCCGCCAATCGTTTCGCCCGGGGAATAAAAACGCATTATGAACCTGTCGCCTCTCTTGCACGGCAGCGGCTCATCGAGTTTTAGCCGCGCATAGCAGCCCCCATCGGCGAGCTTTGACCGCGCATGGCCGCCGTCATCATCGCCGGGTTTGCTCTTATCTATCAGATAAGCCTTAGCGACCACAGTACGCGCCTGATGATATATATGGAGCTTATCCGCGTTTTTTACCGCCCTTTTTGTACCGGGCAGTAAGTTAATCCTTACGTCAATCGAGCTTATCACATTGACGGTTTTTGGCGCGGAGATGACGTCTCCCCTCTCTATTTCGCCGCTTTTTATCCCCCCAAGGCTGATTGCCGTCCTCTGCCCCGCATAAGCCGCACCGACATTTTCCCCATGCACTTGAATATTGCGCACCTGCGCTGTTTTTCCGGCGGGCAATATCTCCGCCCTATCCCCTGTTTTGACTGTTCCTTCTATGAGCGTGCCCGTTACTACCGTGCCAAAGCCGTCAACCGAAAAAACGCGATCCGCCGGGAGGCGAAACGGCAAAGATATGTCTTTTTCACCGGCCTTGCTTATCAGTTTAAACAGCTCTTGCTTTAGCTCGTCTATCCCTGTTCCGGCTTGCGCCGAAACGGGCACTACCGGCTTATTTTCCATAAAAGTACCCTTTGTAAACTCCGCCGTTTCTTCATAAACAAGCGAAAGCCAGTCGGGATCGGCCTTGTCCGTTTTAGTCAGTACGACAATGCCGTCTTTGACGCCGAGCAGCGTAAGTATGTCAAGATGCTCTCGCGTCTGCGGCATGATACCCTCATCTGCGGCAATAACGAGCATGGCAATATCAATGCCCCCGCTTCCGGCAAGCATATTTCGTATAAAGCGTTCATGCCCCGGCACATCAATAATCCCAACGCGCACACCGCCGTCAAAGTCCAAGTGGGCAAACCCGAGTTCTATGGTAAGACCTCTGCGTTTTTCCTCTTCGAGCCTGTCTGTGTCAATGCCTGTCAGAGCCTTTATCAATGTTGTTTTTCCGTGGTCAACATGCCCTGCCGTGCCTATGATGATATGCTTCATATATGACCTCAGTTATTGGCGGCTCACGCGTCGCCCCATGCGTCGTCCTGCGCCTCGTCCTGCTCATCGCCTTAGTTTGCGACGTTGCCGAGAGCACTTGCAATATACTCAAAATCTTCCTCAAACAACGTGCGCACGTCAAGCAGCAGATTTTCGTCCTCTATACGTCCGATAATCGGGACGGGCAGCATTCTCAGCCGCTCATCGAGCAAAGCCGCGCTCATTTTGCAACTTGGCGATACGGCATATGATAAAAGCTCCAAGCCCGGAAGAGCCCCGCCTCCTGCTACGCTTTTTACCTCTGTTACAACCGCTTTTGCGCCGCACCTGCTAATCATGCCGCACAATCTCTCGGCCCGCTCGCGCAAAGTATCTTGCGGCATTGAAAGCATTGCGAGCGCGGGGATTTCCTGTTTTGCCGCCTTGGGGTCTTTATATACGCGCAATGTGGCCGTCAGCGCGGCGATCGTCATCTTACCTACCCTAAGCGCACGGTATAAAGGGTTATCTTTCATTTTTTGAATATATTTTTTTGAGCCGAGTATTATACCGCACTGCGGCCCGCCCAATAGCTTGTCTCCGCTAAATGACACAATATCCGCGCCGTCTTTCAGGCTTTGCCGGACGCACGGTTCATCGTTGATTCCGTATTCGGCCAAATCCACAAGCGCTCCGCTGCCTATATCATAAACCACGGGGATACCGTGCGCGTTTCCAAGCTCCGCCAACTCTTTTATCGAAACGGACTCGGAAAACCCCGTGATTTTGAAGTTACTGGTATGCACTTTCAATAACGCTTTCGTTTTTTTACCGATAGCCGCCTTGTAGTCATTTGCGCGAGTTTTATTCGTCGTACCCACCGCCCGCAGATTTGCCTTGCATGAGCTTATGATTTCAGGCACGCGAAATCCGCCGCCGATCTCAACAAGCTCGCCCCGCGATACCGGCACATTGCCGTTTTTTGCGACAGTGCTTAAAATAAGCAGCACCGCGGCGGCATTGTTGTTTACTATGAGCGACGCCTCGCAATCAGTCAGTTCTTTTAACTGTTCCTCAATAAGCGCGGTCCTGCTCCCCCTGCTTTTCTTTTCCGCGTCATACTCGAGCGTTGAAAAAGATAAAGCTGCCGACCGCGCCGCGTCTGCGGCCGCCTTTGACATACACGCTCTGCCAAAATTTGAGTGCAGTATGACGCCGGTGCCGTTTATGAGCTTGCGTATGCCCCGCCGAGAACGCTTTTTTGCAAGCTCCGCCGCGCTGCGCGCTATGCAACCCGCATCCGGCACTTCGTCCATTTTCCCGGACTTGACCGCCTTCCTGATGTCCGATAAAACATCTCTGAGCGCGTCCGCTTTCTCATAGCGGTATGCGTCACATTCTTTGATTATGTCCATGCTCATCAGCCTATCCACTTGCGGGAGCTCGCCGAGCTTGTTATCGTTCATAAACACCCCTTGAAACATTTTCTAATTTTCCAAAATAATCTGTCCGCTATAAATTTATCAGTCAAAAACAATATCCTTGTCCGTCTTTTTTATAATACGGCCAATTATATCCGCCTGCGGGTCGTCACGGCGAATTTCATCAAGCAGCTTATCGGCCTCTTCGTTTTTCACGGCCACGAGCAAACCTCCCGACGTCTGCGGGTCAAACATCAGTTCGGCTGTCCACTCGGGAATACGCGATATATCGGCCTTGTCTCCGACATGCTTGCGGTTGCGCCCGCCTCCCCCGGTTATATAGCCGCCGTCTATATATTTTCTTGCCGCGCTAATATACGGCAAACTATCGCAGTAAATTTCCGCCGACACTTTTGTTGCCGTCATTTCCAGCAAATGCCCGAGCAGCCCAAAGCCCGTTATATCCGTACACGCGCCGACATCATATGCCTTTAGCTTCTCCGACGCGTATTTATTGAGTCTTTCCATTGACATTACCGCGCTTTGCATATCCTCCAAAGACGCCGCTTTTTCCCTGTCCGCCGCCGTAATTATACCCACGCCCAAAGGCTTTGTGAGAATGAGCGCGTCGCCGATACGCGGGGTATTGTTTCGGTAATATTTATTTGCCGAAGCCACGCCAGTCACCGCAAGGCCGTACTTTATCTCATTTGAATATATCGAATGACCCCCCGCGAGCATTGCTCCCGCTTCATCACATTTTTCCAATCCTCCGGTAAGGATTTCCGTGAGCAAGCGTCGGTCGGCATTGTGTGGGAAACAGACCAAATTTAGCGCATACAGCGGCTTGCCTCCCATTGCGTATATGTCGCTTAACGCGTTTGCGGCGGCTATTTTTCCAAAGGTTTTTGCGTCGGAGACCATCGGCGGAAAAAAATCCGTAGTGGACAAAAGGCAGTTTTTGTCGTCAAAACGGTAAACGGCGGCATCGTCTGACGACTCAAATCCGACAAGCAGCCTGTCGTCATTATTGCGGTTTTTTCCGTTTTTGTCGGCGGCGCTCTTTGCGACTTGGCTCAAAATCAGCTTTAGCTCTCCCGGAGCTATCTTTGCGCCGCAGCCGCCGCCGGACGAAAATTCATATAATGATGGCAGTTTTTCCATTTTGATTCGATCCTTTCCGACGCGCCGCGTCGTGTTCATTGAAGGCTCGCGTATATGGCTCGCTGATTATCATGGGGTTTCATTATGTGATTAAGGCAATTATATCTAAATCGCAATGACTTGTCAAAAGTCATATTTTTTCACAAAAAACACATTTGGCTAATCAAAATCCTTGACAAACGGCAAATTTGCTGGTAATAATATTTGATTGACTTAGATGGGTGACGCGTAATAAAATGAACTATGAGGATTTTGACGGGCACGAGATAAATTTCTGCGGCAAGCTCGCGCGAAAAACGATCGTCACCGGGCACTACGGCAGCGGAAAGACCGAGTTTTCCGTATCGCTCGCCGCTATGCTTGCCAAGTCCCGCTCCGTCTCTCTCATTGACCTTGATATTGTAAATCCGTATTTCAGGTCACGCGAGCGGCGGCGGCTGCTCGAAGATATGGGTATATCGGTTTACGGCAGCGTGTATACGAACGAAATCACGGCGGAGCTTCCGGCTCTCGGCGCATCCGCGAGGACACCCCTCGAAGATGAGAATACATACGTCATAATTGACCTTGGCGGCAACGACGCCGGGGCCATGCCGATAAACCAGTTTTCAAAGTATTTTTCCGCCCGCGGCACAAACGGCGCCCGCGACACAATGACTTTAATGATCGTCAACGCAAACCGCCCTGATACCCATACATCAGCCAAAGTATTAGAGCATATTGACTCAATAGAACAAGCCACGGGGCTTACCGTATCCGCGCTTGTAAACAATACGCATATGCTGCACGAAACTACGGTAAACGATATAGAAAAAGGCCATGCGCTCTGCCTTGATGTTTGCGAGAAAACCGGAAAATGGCTTTTATGCGATTGCTACCCCGCCGGAGTCGTTGACCCTCGCAAATTACGCAAGCTCGGCGCTGTCCCCAAACCCGGCGAAACCGCCCGGCCTTTAAACGATTTGACGCAAAAAAACGTGATTACAAGCGGCCTTATGCCGATGGGTATGTACATGAGCCCATCTTGGCGAAGTATATAGAGTAATAGAGTATCTGCGATACATTAAAGTAAAATATCAACAAAATATCAGTAAAGTATCAACTTTCAAAGAAAGGCAATCCAAAAAATGGCGAGATTTTTAGTCCGAATTGACGAAAATGCGTGCAAAGGCTGCGAGCTGTGCCGCAATTTTTGCCCAAAAAAACTCATTACCGTCAGCGCGCATATCAACGACAAAGGGTATAGCCCCGCGGAAATTTCCCGCGAGGAAGAATGTATCGGCTGCATGTCATGCGCCCTGATGTGCCCCGATGGAGCTATATCAATCTATGAGGAGGTGTCCGAGTGAGCACGACCTATCAAGAAAGTCCGTCAAGGGTTCTTATGAAGGGCAACGAAGCGTTTGCCGAATCCGCCATTCGCGGCGGATGCAGATATTATTTCGGTTATCCGATTACGCCGCAAAACGAGATTCCCGAATATATGTCGCGTGAGCTTCCGAAAAACGGAGGACACTTCATACAGGCGGAAAGCGAGATAAGCGCGATCAATATGGCATACGGCGCGGGCGCGGCGGGCGGCAGAGTCTTCATATCGTCCTCTTCACCCGGCATTGCCCTCATGCAGGAAGGCATGAGCTTTGCCTGCTGTGCCGAAGTACCTATGGTTATTTTAACGGTTTGCAGATGCGGGCCCGGAATTGGCGGTATTCAACCCGGGCAAGCCGATTATTTCCAAGCCACACGCGGCGGCGGAAACGGCGATTATAAAATCCCGGTGTTTGCCCCCTCCTCCATACAGGAAGGCTCAGACCTTGTTTTTGAGGCTATGGAGCTTGCCGATAAATGGCGCAATCCCATAATTATTTTCACCGACGGCCTGCTCGGGCAAATGATGGAGCCTGTCACGCTCCCCGAGCATATTGACGTTGCTTCGTCAAAAGACATACGGAAGAGCAAGGCATGGGCGCTCACGGGCTATGGCGCGGACGACAGCTCCCGCAACACGATAACCTCTCTTCGCCTCCAGCCGGAGGTCTTGGAAAAGCATGTGCACCATCTCTTTGATAAATATACCGAAATCGAAAAGACGCTCACACGCGCGGAAACAATCGGCATCGAAGATTGCGACGTGGTGCTTGTCGCATACGGCATTGTGGCGAGAATAACCAAAGAAGCTATCGAAATGCTTGCCCGCGACGGCATTAAAGCCGGGCTTATCCGCCCGATCTCGCTTTGGCCATTCCCTCACAGCGTTTTTGACAAGATTTCAAATAAGGCAAAGGCTGTCATATCAACGGAGCTGTCAATGGGGCAAATGATCGAAGATGTACGGCTCGCCGTCGCAAACCGCTTACCCGTCCGGCTTCTCAGCCGCACCGGAGGCATGATCCCGACTTCGCTCGAGATCGCGGAAAGAACAAAGAAGATTTTGGCTACAATGTGACTCACCGCAAAGCGGTCATAAAATTCATTCCGAGAGCGTAGCATGGATGCGGAGCGTCCGAACCGTCTGCGCAAGGATGACGCAGTGGTTCGGGGAGGAATGATTTTATGACCGAGAATAGATAGAAGCGAGAAATTTATGATTTTGGTAAAAAGCAAGTAAGGCAAGTTAAAAATGGAAAACTCTTCAAAAAAAAGAATGTGGAGGAGATTATGTTAAAACCAATCTTTGAATATACAAAAGGAATGCTTCGCGTAGAGACAAACTTCTGTCCCGGATGCACGCACGGCATATCACACAGGCTCATCACCGAGACCCTTGACGAAATGGGCAAGCTCGGCGAGGCTATTGGCTGCGGACCCATCGGCTGCGCTGTTATGGCTCACAAGTTCATGAATGTTGATATGTGCGAGTGCGCCCACGGACGCGCCCCTGCCGTGGCATCCGGAGTAAAGCGCGTACACCCGGACAATCTCGTTTTCACCTATCAGGGGGACGGCGACCTGGCTTCCATCGGCACTGCGGAAATCATCCACGCGGCCGCCCGGGGCGAGTGTTTTTCGACATTTTTTGTCAACAACGCGATTTATGGCATGACGGGCGGGCAAATGGCGCCGACCACGCTGCCGGGTCAGCGGTCTACGACGTCGCAAACAGGGCGCGACACCGGCAAATCCGGTTTTCCCATACGGGTATGCGAGCTTCTTTCCACGCTCGACGGCGCCGTCTATGTGGAGCGCGTGGCCTTAAACAGTCCGGCGGGTGTCGCAAAAGCAAAAAAAGCTGTGCGCCGCGCGTTTGATGTGCAAGAAAAAAAGCTCGGTTTTTCCTTTGTGGAGTTTGTTTCGGCCTGCCCGACCAACTGGGGCTTGTCGCCTGTCGCCGCCGTTGATTTCATAAAAGAAAAAATGCTCCCCTACTATCCCCCGGGCGTTTTCAAATCACCGCAGTAGACGCTCGCGCAACATCTCGCGCAACATCTCGCGCAATCACTCGCGCAACATTTCATACACGACAGAGAGGAATGATTATACAAGGTGCTATACAGAATGTTTTTTGCCGGTTTCGGCGGTCAAGGTATAATGCTCGCGGGGCAAATGGTAGCTCAAGCGGCGATTTTAGAAGGCAAGGCGACTACGTTTTTCCCGTCATACGGGCCGGAAATGCGCGGCGGCACGGCAAACTGCACCGTCATCGTTTCCGACAAGCCGATCAGCAGCCCGCTCATTCATGAAGCGGATTGCGTTATGGCGATGAACGCCCCTTCGATGCTAAAGTTTGAACCCGCTCTTAAATCCGGCGGTCTCTTGCTGCTCAATGAGTCTCTTATACATCAAGAGCCCAAACGCGGCGACATAACCGTCTGTAAGATAGCGGCAAACGACTTGGCTCTCGGGCTTGGCAACGCAAGAGCCGCAAATATGATAATGCTCGGCGCCTTTGTCCGCGCCAGCGGCATTATTTCCGAAAAAACGATGACACAGGTCATTTCAGATACTTTCGGCAAAAAGAAACCGGAGCTTGCCGAGCTGAATTTAAAGGCTTTTCAAATAACGGCATAATAGGGTGTCCATAGATAGACCTATAGAGCTAAGGAGAAAAAATAAAATGAAACATGATTTTAAGTTTGAAAAAACATCAAACCCTAAACAAAAACCAAACCCCGATACATTAAAATTCGGCAAAAATTTTACCGACCATATGTTTTTGATGAATTATAGCACCGAAAAAGGCTGGCATGACGGCCGCATCGTACCCTATGGCAACCTGTCGCTCGACCCTGCCGCCGCCGTATTTCATTACGGGCAGGAAGCGTTTGAGGGCATGAAAGCATACCGGACGCCAGACGGAAACGTCCGCCTTTTCCGACCCTATATGAACGCCGCCCGCTCAAACGCTTCAAACGCGCGTATCTGTATGCCCGAAATTGATTGCGAATTATTTGTCGGCGCAATAAAGGCCCTCGTGGACACGGAGCGCGACTGGATACCGAATAAGCCAAACACAAGCCTTTATATTCGCCCGTTCATCATTGCCGACGACCCCTTTCTCGGCGTGCATCCGGCTGCCACTTACTTATTTGTCATAATCTGCTCCCCCGTGGGCCCGTATTATGATATTCCCGGCGGCGGGCTTGCTCCGGCAAAAATATACGTTGAATGTGAATATGTTCGCGCAACACTTGGCGGAGTGGGCTTTGCCAAGGTCGGCGGCAACTATGCGGCGTCGCTTTTGGCGCAAATGCGGGCGGTTTCCGAAGGCTGCGCCCAGGTGCTTTGGCTCGACGCCATAGAGCACAGCTACGTCGAGGAAATAGGCACATCAAACGCTTTCTTTGTGATAAACGGCGAAGTTATCACCGCTCCGCTCCTTGGCACGATACTACCCGGCGTCACAAGGGCGTCCGTCATCGAGCTTCTCAAAAAATGGGGCGTCAAAATCTCCGAAAGGCGGCTAAAGATAGACGACGTCGCACTTGCCGCCAAAGACGGCTCTCTTAGTGAGATTTTTGCTTCGGGCACGGCGGCGGTCATATCGCCTGTCGGTGAAATCAAATATAAAGACAGCAAAATTACTATTGCCGGCGGCGGCGTAGGCCCGCTCGCGCAAAGACTATACGACACTCTCTACGGTATTCAAACAGGCACGATAAAAGACGATATGGGCTGGACCATAAATGTTTAGCGAAAGGAATAATTTGACAAAATGACAAGAATTGATATAGCGGATATAACATTAAGGGATTTGGAGCAGGAATACTCATCAAAGCTCAGTTTTAAAGAAAAACTCGAAATAGCCAAGCTGCTTGAAAAACTCAAGGTAGACATCATCGAAACAGGTTTTATAAACGAACCCGGCGACGAGGTTTTTGTAAGGACTCTTGCCGCGTCTCTCGAACATTGCATACTGTCCGTGCCCGTCACCGCCGATAAGCAAAACATAGATAAGGCGCGCACCGCCCTTACAAAGGCTTCCAAAGGACGCCTAAACCTCATTATGCCGACCTCAACCGTCGGCATGGAGTACGGTTATCAAATGAAAGCCGAAAAAATGCTTCCGCTTGCCGGAGAGCTTGTTTCCTATGCGGTGTCCGTGTGCGATGATGTTGAGTTTACCGCCGAGGATGCCCTGCGCAGCGAGCCGGAGTTTTTGGCTTCGATTCTAAAAGCCGCAGTCTCTGCCGGAGCGAAAACGATCACTCTTTGCGACTCTGCCGGAGAGCTATTGCCCGACGAATTTACCGCATTTATGGAGCGTATACTAAAAATGACGCCCGAGCTTTCCGACGTCACACTCGCCTTTCATTTTAAGGATAATATCAGATTGGCCCACGCCATCGCTCTTATTGGCATAAATTTGGGCGTCCGGGCCGTCAAGGTCTCGGCGGGCACGGGTTTTGACACATTATCGCTAAAGAGATTTTTAAACATAATCAAGCTGCGCGGTGAAACTCTCGGTATTTCATGCGGCGCAAACATTACAGAGCTTTCGCGCATATGCGCCCGGCTTGCGGCAATGACCGGGTTTGCGGATATTGACGGCAAATCCGCCCAAAGAGCCGCCCCGAGCGCAAAGCCGGACGCCGCGCCCCCCGATGGCGCCGACATCAATCAGCTTCGCGGCTATATTTCATCCATAGGTTACGACATCTCCGAAGACGACCTTGAGCGCATATTTGCGCAATACGCGGATATAGCCCGCAGCAAAAAAGTTGTGGCGGACGACATAGAAGCTCTCATAGCCGAAACAGCCGGGCAAGCTCCCGCCACATATAAGCTCGGCAATTTTGTCATAAACAGCGGCAGCTCGATCGTCGCGACCGCCTATGTCGAATTTATCAAAGCCGGCGCGGTAAACGCGGCCTTATCCGCCGGAGACGGACCGATAGACGCGGCCTTCAAAGCCGCCGAGATCATATTCGGAACTCACTATGAGCTTGAAGATTTCCAAATACACGCCGTCACGAGCGGGCGCGAAGCGACGGGCGACGCGCTTATCAAGCTCCGCCACGAAGGCAAGCTCTATTCCGGGCGCGGCGTCTCTACGGATATAGTCGGCGCCAGCATCCGCGCCTATTTGAGCGCGGTAAACAAAATACTGCACGAAGAGGCGGGAATCAAATAATTTCCGACCTGTATGTACTTTTAATTATTATCGGGAGACTATTAAACAATGAAATTATCATATAAAACAAATGCGTGGCCTGATCTCACCTGGAGCGAACACGCGCAGCTTGCCGAAAATATGGAGCTTGACGGGCTTGAGCTTTGCTTTGTGCCGGAGAGCTCCGCAAAAAGCATATCCGCCGCAAAACCCGGCGGCTCGTCCGAAATTGCCGCATCCATCGGGGCGCGGCAGCAATTTTTGCGAAGCCTCCGCGAACGCCGGCTCGAAGCCGTGTGTATAACCCTCTCCGGCAGTCTTGATCAAAAAACGGCGGAACAGTGCGTCGGGCTCGCCGGCGCTTTGCGCATACCGTATGTATGCCTCGATACCTCCGTTGATACAAGCTCGGACGAAGAAGCTCTCTTTGATCTCGTCACAGGGCTTTTAAAAAAAGCGGAGCAGGCTGGCGTGATTTTGCTCATCGAAACAAAAGGTATTTACACAAATTCCGAATGTCTGACGAAAATACTTGAGCGTTTTGCCAGCGACAATCTTGCCGCGCTCTGGAACTTGCACCACACGTACGCATACGGCGGCGAATCCGCCGACGCGACTATCCGCAATTTGGGCGCGTATGTGAAATTAGTCCATGTATCTGACTCGTGTAAATCGGGCAACGAGCTTTTGTGTACGCTCGTCGGCGACGGAGACGTGCCGCTCGAACAAATGCTGCTCGCGCTTCGCTCTATTGACTACAAAGGCCATCTTGTCCTCGATATGACGGATGATAACTTAAATATTACGGATGCCGACATCAGGCTTCCCCACTATGTAAACGCCATGAACAGGCTTTTGAGCGGGCGGGGCAAGGCCGCGAGGCATTACGACAACATACGCAAAACAGGCAAATACATATGGCCAAAGGACGAGCTTTTAGATATCACTTTCTCGCAAGTGCTTGATCGCGTCGCGGATGAATTTCCCGATCAATACGCTTTCAGATACACGACGCTCGACTACACGCGCACCTACTCGCAGTTTCGCGACGATGCGGACACCTTCGCACGCAGCCTGATCGCTTTGGGTATAAAGCCCGGCGACAAGGTGGCTATTTGGGCGACCAATGTTCCCGCGTGGTTTGTCACGTTTTGGGCGTCGGTGCGTATCGGCGCGGTTTTGGTCACGGTAAATACCGCGTATAAAATCCGCGAGGCAGAATACTTACTCAGGCAAGCCGACGTGCACACGCTCGTCATGATTGACGGTTACAGAGACTCAGACTATGTCTCTGTCATAAAAGAAATTTGCCCCGAGCTTGAAACTTCCGTACCCGGCAAGCCTTTGCATTGCAAGCGGCTGCCATTCTTGCGCAATATCATCAATATCACCTCAAAGCAGAGCGGATGCCTGACATGGGATGAGGCGATGGAAAAGAGCAAGCCTATACCGATCGAGGAGGTTCATAGAATAGCCGCCCTGACCGTGCCGGGCGATGTGTGCAATATGCAATACACCTCCGGAACTACCGGCTTTCCCAAGGGGGTCATGCTCACCCATCACAACATAATAAACAACGGTAAATGTATCGGCGACCGCATGGATTTATCTACCGCCGACCGTTATCTTATCCATGTGCCGATGTTTCATTGCTTTGGCATGGTGCTTTCGATGATAGCTTCGATGACGCACGCCTCCACAATGTCTCCGCTTCCGTATTTCACGCCAAAAGCCGCGCTCGCCTGCGTAAAACAAGAGCGCATTACGGCGATAAACGGTGTCCCGACAATGTTCATAGCCATGCTCGAACACCCCGACTTCAACCCCGATGACTTCACGCATACAAGAACCGGAATCATGGCGGGCAGCCCGTGCCCAATATCCGTCATGCGCGATGTCTTGGAGAAAATGAATATGTCTGAAATCACTATCGTTTTCGGGCAGACCGAAAGCTCGCCCGGATGCACGATGAGCTCTATTGACGACCCTATAGACGTGAGGGTCGGCACTGTCGGCAGGGCGCTGCCCGGCGTGGAGTGCAAAATCGTTGACCCGGAAACAAACCGTCCGATGCCTGTCGGCGAAAACGGAGAGTTTGTCGCGCGCGGGTACAATATCATGAAGGGCTATTACAAGATGCCCGACGCCACCGCGGCCGCCATAGATAAAGACGGCTGGCTTCACACGGGAGACCTTGCCTGTGAAACTTCTGACGGAAACTACCGCATAACAGGCAGGCTCAGGGACATGATCATTCGAGGCGGCGAGAACATTTACCCGAAAGAAATCGAGGAGTTTTTGTATACGCATCCAAAAATCAAAGATGTTCAAGTCATCGGCGTACCCTCTGAGCAGTACGGAGAGGAAATCATGGCAGCCGTCATATTAAAAGACGGTGAAACACTCTCCGAAAGCGAAGTAAAAGACTTTGTACGCGCCAGCATGGCAAAACATAAAGTTCCGAGCTATGTGGACTTTGTCAGCGAATTTCCCATGAATGCCGCCGGAAAAATCATGAAATATAAAATGCGTGAAGCCGCCGTAGAAAAGCTCGGCCTGCAAAAAGCGAGCGCGATAGAAACGGCATAACGCAAATCTCCTGCGGCGGCGGGCGCTACATAGCACAGATGTTCGACCATGACCTGCACCCCATAAATTTAAATATTCGGCGACGCCAAAAAAGGAGAAGCAATGAGATACCGCAATGAGCTAAAATTTATACTCAGCTATCAGACCTCCGAGAGGATAAAACGCCGTATAAAAGGTGTCATGGCTCCCGACTCACATTCGGGGGGTATCTACACCGTTAGCAATATCTACGTGGACGATATGTATGATACATTCTACAACGATAAGCATTTTGGTAAATACCGCCGCGACAAATACAGAGCCCGTTATTATAACGGCGACCTGTCTTTTATACGTTTTGAAAACAAACATAAAGACGGCTCGCTATCTTATAAAAATTCTGTTATAATGACAAAGGATGAGCTTTCTCAAATGGCGTCGGGTGATTTTGGCTTTATGGATAAATCGGAAAATCCATTGTGGCAGGCCATGAACGCTATCCAAATTACGAGGGGATTGCGCCCCAGCGCCGCCTTTACATATGTCCGCGAGGCTTACGTCTACCCGCCGGGCGATGTCCGCATTACTTTTGATTCATCTATGCGCCCCGACAGCTTAAAAATTGATGATTTGGACACGGTGTCCGAATATGCAAAAAACGGCGGCGCATCAAATAATCTGTCAATCGGCGCCGCCGTCGGTTTTGATTTGATTATGGAGCTTAAATACACGGGTTTTCTGCCAACGGTGATAGCCGGCATGTTACAAGATGTGCCGATTATACATACGGAAATGTCAAAATATTGCTTTATGCGCGAGAGGAGATTTACTTACTAATGGGTCAGTTTTTTGAGGAGTTATTTACACCCCCGCAACAGCTGCAAGCTCTCACCGGGACACAGGTTTTGCTCAATATGGTCTTTGCGTTGATCTGCGGCATCATTATTTTCTTGGTTTACCGTTATTTTAACGAGGGCGTAGTCTATAGCGCGCGCTTCAATATGCTTATTATAATGGTGTGCGTCGTGACGTCGCTTATCATAATTACGATTGGGGCAAACCTTGTTTTAACGCTCGGCATGGTCGGCGCTCTGAGTATCGTGCGTTTCCGCGCCGCTGTAAAAGACCCCCTTGATGTCGGGTTTCTCTTTTGGGCGGTGGCGGCGGGGCTCACGGCGGGAGCTCAGCTTTATAGCGTAGCCATCATAGGCACATGCTTTATCGCTTTTATGTACATTGTCATATCGCTTATACGCATTGACAAAAAATGCTTTCTTCTGATCGTACGCTATGATCCCAAAGCTGAAGATACGGTCAATGATTTGTTAAAACCCCTGAAAGCCCGGACAAAGAATAAGACCTCCACAAAGCTCTATTCGGAGATAACCTCTGAGGTAACTGTCCGCAAAGGAAATACCTCATTTACTGATGAACTCAAAAACGCGGATGGCATCGAGACGGTATCACTCGTGGAATACTCGGGAGATTACTACTAAAGCGGGAGCAGTCCGCGCCGCAAACCGATGCCTCAAATCCGCGCCGCCAGCCTGTGCCGCAAGTCTGTACAGCAAGCCCGCGCCGCAGGAAATACGAAAGGAAAGTCATTGTGATTGCAAAAAAATGGATATTTTTAGCGGCAGCCTCAGTATTGATGGCAGTGACGATAGTGCTTTTAAATCTAAGCCCCGCGCCTGTTATCTTGCCCCCGGTTCTTTCTCCCGATAATGCTTCCGGCACAGACGGTCAAAACGCGGACGGTATCGGTTTTATCGAAGATGCCGAAACCGTTCGAGTCCGGCCAAGCCTTACGCTCTCTCATGACGGGCATTTTCACCCCTCCGCCATTGCGGTAAGCATATCCGCGTCAACTCCCGATGCCGTCATATACTACACCTTAGACGGCTCGGAGCCGACATATGACTCGCAAGTATATACAGGCCCGATAGAGCTTGAGCCGCCTTCCTGGCGCGGTCAGAGCATAGCGGTCTACCCGCTCAAAGCCGCCGCCGTGACCGAAGATGATACATCGCTCACGCTTGTTCATACATATTTCATAGGCGGTGATTTCGACGACAGGTTTGACGTGATGGTGTTTTCGCTTTCGACGGACGACGAATATCTCTATGACTACGACATCGGCATACTTGTGGAGGGGCGTTTGCGCGAGGAGTACAGGAAAAACAATCCCGGAGCTTGGATAAACCCGCCCGACCCGGCAAACTTCAACATACGCGGCATGGACGGCGAACGGCCGATATATGTCGAGGTTTTTGAAAGTGGCAAGCGCGTATTGGCACAGCCCGCGGGTGTCCGCGTACACGGCGGCTGGTCTCGCGCCTCCAATCAAAAATCGCTCCGCCTCATCGCCCGCAATGCCTATGAAGTAGAGCCCGGTCAAGGCCGGTTTCGTTATAATTTCTTCCCCGATGATGTGAGGGCGGACCTTTACGGCACACCCATTACCAGATACGATCAGCTTGTACTCAGCAACAATGCCAATGACCGCGATTTTGCCATGCTCCGCCAAGAGGTCAACTATAATCTCTCTTTGCTGTCCGGTTTTCGGGTCACGCCCCCGCTCCGGGCGGCGGCAGTTTTCATCAACGGCGAATACTATGGCTTCGCTTGGCTTGAGGTCGCTATAAACGAACAGTATTTAGAAGACGTCTATTCCGCGCCTACACGGGATTTTCAGATTGTGGGCGACGGCGAATGGTGGGTCAGAACCGAAGATGAAACCTTGATAGCCGCAATAGGTGAAGTCAACGATTTTTATAACAAGGATTTTACCGACGATAAAGTTTTGGCAGATTTCAACGCCCTTGTTGATATAGACAACCTGCTGCATTATTACGCTTTTCAGACCTTCGTTGGCAACCGCGACTGGCCCGGCGGCAACCTCAAACGCTGGCGTTATATCGGTCCTCAAACAGATGAAGAGGGTAATCCTTTAGACCTCGCGCCGGAGCTTGACGGGCGTTGGCGTTATATCATGTATGATTTGGATTTTCTGATGAGTCTTTATGAAGATAATGTCCGCGCAAACAGCCCGTCTTTTAAGGACTATCTCACAAGGAACAACGACAGGTACAGCTATATGCTCACGGCGCTCTTTGCGCGGCCGGATATGGCTGATAAATTTGCAATGTACGCCTGCGATATTATCTCTAACGTCGTAACACCCGAAAATGTCTCAAAATACACAAAAGAGCGTTATGGCGAGGCTTATAAAGAAATCGGGTATGCCTTGGACGCCAGGAAATACGCGGCTTGGGTGAGCCGGGATTCAATAGAATTCAATCACAGCAATATGGTAGTTTATACCGAGGCGCGTTCCGCTTACTTTTTGCAAGGTATGCGCGATCATTTTGGCTGGGATGACGAAATGTTTACCGTGCGGGTCAGCGGCGGCGACGCTGTTATCGGCACGCAAGCGGCCGCTTCGTCTACATATTTTGCTCACCTTACTATCCCCGTAAAACCCGCGCTTTCAAAATATGCCGTCTTTGACCATTGGGTGCTAAACGGCGAGATTATCTACACAGACGAGATAACCGTGTCGGCGGCGGATGCCATAGACGGCGTCGTAAGCATCACGCTTGTTACCCGCGAAGAAGCACCCACCCTGTCCATAACACAGGCGTATGGTTCAAGCTCGCGCAACGGCGCCGCTTTGCAAAACGCGAGCGACACGGCTATTGAAACCACGCATTTATACTTTACGGACGATTTGCATAATCCGTTTATGTGGGCTATGCCTCTTGCCACAGTAGAGCCGGGCGGCACGCTCGAATTTGCCGGCAGAGGCTCAAACGACGCTTTGGACATCCATCGTATACGCATGGGCTTTAACGTCCGCGAGGGCAGAGTTTTGTACTTATGCGGCGAGGACGGCAGCGTGCTCGACTGGATGGTGGTAAACGCAGCACCGTAAGTGATGGGGGAAAAGTAAATTTGCCTTTTACCTCAAAAGCACTTATTCGTCAGGTTTAATGTGGATATATCAATTATATTGCTTGACAATTTGACGAATAAGTGTTAAGTTATGTCTTGAGGTGAAGTTTTATGTTAAGGAAAATTACTGCACAGCTATTAAAATGGAAAAATTCAAAATACAGGCAGCCGCTTATTTTACAAGGTGCGCGGCAAGTTGGCAAAACCTATGTTGTTTTGGAATTTGCAAGAGAGCAGTATGATAATGTTGCTTACATCAATTTTGAGTTTGATAAAGACGCAAAAGCGATTTTTGAAAACACATTAGACCCAAAAGAAGTTGTTCCGAAAATCGAGGTTTTTACAAGGCAAACGATAACAAGAGGAAGGACACTTATTTTTTTAGACGAAATCCAGCTTTGTCCTCCCGCTCTTACATCTTTGAAATACTTTGATGAATTTGCGCCGGAATATCATGTTATTGTAGCGGGAAGTTTGCTTGGCGTTGCGGTTAGCCGCGAGGAATATTCTTTTCCGGTCGGGAAAGTAAACAGGCTCACGCTTTTTCCTATGGATTTTGAAGAATTTTTGATTGCCGCAGGAAAGGTCGAGTTTGTTGATAAAATCAAACAGTGTTTTGAAACAAACTCTCCAATGGATAAGATTTATCATAATATGTTGCTCGAACAATACCGTCAATATTTAGTGGTGGGAGGTATGCCTGATTGCGTTGCAAAATTCATTGAAACTAATGACTACACTTTGATAAGAGCAACACAAAAGTTGATATTGGATGCTTATTTAGATGATATGAGTAAATATAACAACAAAAATGAAATCAAAAAAACAAGACTTGCATACAACAGCGTAACAGCCCAGCTTTCCAAAAAGAATACGCGGTTTCAATATAAACTGATAAAATCGGGCGGGCGAGCCGCAGAGTTTGAAAATGCCATTGAATGGCTCGCTTTGTCCGGCATTATCACTCGCGTCAACGCTCTTGATATAGTAAAAAAGCCCCTTGATAACTATAAGAATATAGACAGCTTCAAAATCTTTGTATCAGATGTTGGGCTTTTGTGCGCAAAGAATAATGTGCTTGCAAGTGATGTTCTTTATTCAGCTGACGACTTGAATGACTTCAAAGGCGGACTGACGGAAAACTATGTTTGCTCTCAATTAGCCTGTCGTGACCATACCTGTTATACATGGTACAGCGAAGGAGAAGCTGAGGTGGACTTTGTTATACAGCGTGGCGGAAAGCTCATTCCTATAGAGGTCAAATCAGCACAAAACAGTAAAGCAAAAAGCCTAAAGGTATATATTCAAAAATTCAAACCCGAATACGCCATAAAAGTGTCTGCAAATAACTTTGGATTTGAAAGCGGTATCAAAACAATTCCACTGTATGCGGCGTTTTGCATATAGTGCCCTTTAGTGTATTGTTTACTGACCCTTTTCCTCACCGTGTCTGGGGTGTAACCGAGAAAACCGCAGACATTGTGAAATATGTCTGAATGTTTTAATATGTTTACTTTAGTAAATTCTCCCGGTAAGTTCCACTTTTGCGTCCACTATGGAACTTAATTTGGGAATTTACTGATTTATATTGGTATTGATGACGACGGAAAAGCTGTGGGCGTTTCCGATATTGACTTTGTGGGGCGGCAGATTGTTGACCGGATCAAGAACAATATTTCACCATCTGTCCTTGGCTTGTTTGATATTGCGGTTGAAAGGGTTGACAGCACTTCTGTCATTAAGATAATCGTTTCAAGCGGCATGGAAAAGCCGTATTATATACGAAATCAGGGACGCTCGGAGCGTGGTTGTTTTATTCGCACAGGTAATTCCGTCCAGCCAATGACAACGCAAGTGATTGATAACCTGTATGCGCGTCATCGCCCCATATCGCTCGGAAATATCCCAGCGCCGCGAAAAGGTCTGACTTTTGAGCAGCTGGAAATTTATTATCAGGCGAAAAAGTTAAAGTTAAACGAACACTTTATGACCTCGCTTGAGTTGCTCACGCCGGACGGATGCGATAATTTTGTCGCTTATATGCTCGCCGATGAAAATGGCGTTTCAATTAAGGTCGCGAAATATGCCGGAAAAGACAAGGTTGACCTTATCGAAAATTACGAATATGGGTATTGCTGCCTTATAAAAGCGACAAATCAAGTGCTTGACCGTCTTGACGTTGAGAACCGTACATTCACAAAAATTACACCCAAAGAGCGTATTGAGCAACAAATGGTTGACCGCACCGCGCTTCGCGAAGCCGTGATTAACGCCATCGTTCACAACGACTACAGCCGCAATGCCGTTCCAACAATTGAGATTTTCGCTGACCGAATTACAATTACGTCATACGGCGGCTTGCCGGAGGGCTTGTCTCGCGAGAGCTTTTTCGAATATTGCTCAATGCCGCGAAATCGCGAGCTTATGCGCGTGTTACGCGATGTCGGTTTGGTGGAGCAGCTTGATTCAGGAATGGGCAGGATTTTGAACGCTTACGACAGAAATATTTTTAAGTTTGCAGGGGACTTTTTGATAGTGACGTTTCCTTTTGCTGACGGTTTCGACGTAACGGTTGACGACACAAATGTCACTGATGGCACTAATCTTGGCACTAATGGCACTAATCTTGGCACTAATGGCACTAATCTTGGCACTAATGGCACTAATCTTGGCACTAATAAAATAGTAAATGCCATACGTGAAAATCCCGGCATTACCCTTGTCGGCATAGCTAATTTAACTGGATTATCCCGGCGCACGGTAGCCCGCGAAGTAGACGCACTGAAAGCGGAAGGCAAGCTAAAGCGTATCGGATCAACACGTTCAGGACATTGGGAAGTTTGCTAATTTAGCAGAACATAAGCAATATCGCCGAATATGTCTCTATCTTTACTTTTCACTCAAAAATACAAAATATTATTGCAATTTGCCGGCATTTGTGATAAATTAACGACCGCAAGGCCATAATAAGAGGCCGCAGCGACCGTGAGGTGTTCCAGCACCGTCACGGCGAATGTAGGGGACCTGTTAAAGAAAACGCCTACAGACACGGAAAAACCGCCGCTACAACCACTATCAGTATACCTTTTCATCTCGGTATTTTCAACCTGATTTTGTGGCTTCGCGGCAGGGCTATCCGCAATAAACGCTGAATGTTTACATCGGCGCGTAGGCAGCGTCGCCTAACGGCGACACAGGCAGTAATGCCCTCCTGCGTGCCTTTAATTGCTCCGCTGACTAAATGTTGAAGCGGGATTGCCGAAAATTTTTTCCGTCACGCGAGGCGGAGGACGCCGCTTTGCTGACGCAAGGCAAGGACGAGAACGAAGCGTGACGGGAAAAAGACCGGCAATATGGTTCGAGATTTAGTCGGCGGAGCAATAATTATGGCCTTTTGCTTAATAAAGCAAAAGGTGATAGTGCTCTGCAATGAATCCGCTCCACGAAAAACTAAAAACGCAGCCGCTAAAAGCAAAACATCTTGAAAACGGTTTTATCGCGCTTGTGATGATTGTCGCCGTTTTGCCGCTTATTTGGTATGGAAAAAATTCGATTTTGCCTGTCCATGACCTCATGGAGGAGGCTCTTGCGCGGCTAAAGATGCTAAAAGACAACGACTTGATGTTTGCCTTAGACTCCCCCACAAATCAGCTCGGAAACCTATCCACAGCCTATTTTATGCAGTCATTTAACATCCAGTGGCTTATATATCTTCTTTTTGACGTATTTACAGCGTTTGTTATCTGCTATGGCGTAAAGATAATTATAGGCTACTTTTCGATGTTTTTGCTCTTAGAGCACATAGCGCCGGGCAGGCAAAATGCTTTTATCATAAAATTGGTGTCTATCAGCTTCGCGCTCTTGCCGGCCCAGCATAACTTTCAGATGAGCCTTGATTCCATACCGCTGCTCTGCCTTGCTTTTTTGCTGATAATTAAATTAAACCACAAGAAAATAGATAAGCGCGTACTTTGGCTGCTGCTTTTCCCATTTTTATCTAATACTCCTATGGCAGGTTTATTTTTGCTGGTATTTTGGGTCGTAGGCGTTGCTGTTATGTGGATAAAAGACAAAAAGCTCAACATAAACCTTGTTTTGGGGCTTATTTGTCTGATTTGCGGATATATTATAGTGGATTTGAAGCTATTTTATCAAGCAATCGTTTTGTCAGAGCCGCTAAACCGCACTGTCTATCAAGTGGGTAAATGGACTATAAGCGAGGCGTTTTCCATATCGGCTTTGGCCAGAAGATTTTTTCTGATGGATAACGAGGGTATGTATCCCGCGCCGCAGCTTGTTTGGCCTATTGTGTTTCCGGTTGTTTTGGCGACGCTCGGCTCGTCGGTGATATATATATTATATAAGCACAGCAAAAATGAGCTATCCGACAAGCACAGGTATTTATCGAGATACGCGCTCGCCGCGATAAGTATTTTTGGAATGAATATAACATTTATCTTTTTGCATACCCTCTCGTGGACATCTGTGTTCGTAGATATGATAAATAAAATAGTTCCGTTCCTGTCCGGGTTTTATTTTGGAAGGATCATCTATTCTACCCGAGTCACCCTATATATTGTTTTTGCCTTGACATTGATAGTGCTGCTTAGGATTTTTGCAAAAAGAAAGGCACGTTATCTCGTATATGTCATCGCTTGCTTGCAGATATTTACGGTGCTGACCTCGCAGTGGATATTCAGCCACTCCGGTATCAATTTAGCCCACGCAAAAAACATACAAGAAGACGCTAATGTGACATTTAGGGAGTTTTTTGCCGAAGATTTCTTCTCTCATATTAGAAGCGATATGGATTATGGCGGTGAGCCTGCCGCGGCCCTGGGATTTCACCCAAGCGTACTCATGTACAACGGATTTTCTTGCGTGGACGGATATTTAAGCACCCTCCCGTTGTCATATATGACGGCCTTTAGAGAGGTGATCGCGCCGCAATTGGATAGAAACCCCCAGCACAAGGAAAGATACGACGATAAAGGCATCAGGATGTATTTGTACAATGATGAAATATTTCAGATATCGAGAAAAATAGAAATCTCCTATCCGGTAGAGCTATATATAAACACGCAGGCTTTCAAGGACTTGGGAGGAATGTATATACTCTCCCGAGCCGAAATATCAAATGCCGATGAGCTTGGGCTCGGCTTTGTCAAATACTACGGCGGCGGCGATGAGTTTATCTATAACATATGGCTGTATACCGTTTTTTGAAACCTTTTGCGACATCGTCAAAGAGTTCAAAAACGGTACACAGCCATATGGGACGATTGCAAAAAAACGAAAGGCGGTAGTGCTCTGTAATGAATTTGCTCCAAGAAAAACTAAAAACGCATCCGCTCAAGCCAAAGCACCTGATTAAAAAAGCGCAACTTTATTTTCGCAAACCTGATAAAATTGCCGTGCTCTTGTTTTTGCTGTATTTCATCGTGGGTCTTTTAATTTTTCCAAGCTATGGGATAAGCACCGATGAACCCATGGAAAGAGAAACATCCATGATTAATCTACACTACGCTATGGAAAGCATTTTTGGCGCGAGAACCGCTGCCGCTTCCCAAATACCTGTCAAGACTTCTCTTTTGACCTACGAAGACAGATATTACGGAACCGCGTTGCAAACCATCCCGCTTATGGTAGAATATTTATTTGGTTTTGATTTATCTACGCGAACTGTGTTTCTGATACGGCATTTGTTCACGTTTATAAATTACTACACGGCGGGGATTTTTTTCTTTTTAATATTGCGCAGGCGTTTTAACACATATATCCCGCTTTTGGGCGCGCTGCTGTATATCTTATATCCTAGGTTTTTTGGCGAATCATTTTATAATATCAAAGATATATTATTTTTTTCGTGGGCTATCATTTCATCATACTTTGTACTGCAATGGCTGTTGTCCAAAAAACTAAAACATCTAATCTTTGCGGCGGTAACGATAGCCGTTGCGGCGAACACCCGTATTCTGGGTTTTGCGATTTTATTACTTGCCTGCGGCTTTTCGGTCATAATTGAAGCAGTTAACAAAAAAGACGATAAAAGCATTATCCGATATCTTAAAAAGTTTAAAGAAATGCTAAAATTAATTGCGCTCACTTATGTATTTTATATTATCATTACCCCGTTTTTATGGGAAAACCCGCTCGGGAACACGATAGCGCAGTTTGTCTATTTTCGTGAGCTTGACCAATTACAGTGGAATGATACGCATCTTTATCTTGGCAAAATGATTACTCAGTATGTTCAATATCACTATATCCCTGTATGGATGAGCGTAACCATCCCATTGCTTCATATTATCGCTTTCTCAATTGGGGCAATCGTTCTCACTTGGAAAATGATTTCATATATCATGCGAGCTGTCGGACAAAAAAGACTGATATTACAAGCACTGACAATGCCGCATATATATGACTTGTTCTTTTTTTCAATGTTTATGTGTACGTATCTGGGCTTTGTATTTTTCAAAATTACCATGTATGAAGGCTGGCGCCATGCGTATATGATTTACTGCCCGTTTTTATATGTCGCCGTACTGGGTCTTAGCAAAGCCACTTTTTTTTGCAAGAGATATGCTCTGCTCCACAAGGCTTTTTTGCTTTTTGTCGCGCTAAATTTAATATATTTGCTCGGATTTATTGCGTTAAATCACCCGTATCAGTATGCCTACTTCAATATTGTCGGGCGGCAAGCCGAAGGAAATTTCTCTATCGACTTTTGGAATGTATCAAGCTATGATTTAATTAGGTACGCAATAGAAGATGCCGACAATTGCGAAATTAGTATTTGTATACAGCGTGGGACGTATGCATTTCACTTATTAACACAGAACGAAAAGAAGCTTGTACGCACCACGAGAAATGTGGATGACGCAGAGTATTATATATATGGTACGAGAGGGGCATGGTACAGCCTTGTTCCTCCCGGTTTTACGCAAATAAAGGAGATCACGTCAGGCGGCGTAACCATTTCGGCGTTATATAAACGTACAGCAGAAGAAACGCCGCACAATCCTCCGTAGGCAGCATATGCAAAGCCTACTCGCCGATGCTTTCTCCGTCAATTATTTCCTGGACAATGTAGTTCGGGCGGTTTTGGATTTCCGTATAAATGCGCCCGATATACTCACCCATGAGGCCAAGAATCATCAGCACAATACCCTGCGTGAACAAGACCGCGGCTATAATAGACGCCCAGCCCTCCACCGTTTGGTCTGTAAAGAAACGCTGATACATCGCTATTATTATATAGACAAAACTGAGCAAAGAAATGATAAAGCCAATCATAGTCGCAAGTTTTAAAGGCTTGTACGAAAATGAAGTGATGGCGTCCATTGCAAACTTCATCATCTTTCTGAGCGGATATTTTGTTACCCCCGCAAACCGCTCTTCACGCACATAATCAACGGCGATTTGCTTAAATCCGACCCAACCGACCATGCCACGAATATAGCGGTTTTTTTCCGGCATTTTATTGACGGCATCGCAAACCTTACGGTCAATGAGCCGAAACTCACCTGTGTCAGCGGGCAAATCTACGGTGGTCATGCTCCGTAAAAACCGATAAAAAACCTTTGCCGTCACACGCTTAAAAATAGACTCGCCCTTGCGTTTTGCGCGTTTGCCGTATACCACATGATAGCCTTCTTTCCATTTTGCCGCCATTTGCGGAAAAACCTCCGGCGGGTCTTGCAGGTCGGCGTCTATAATAAAGATCGCCTCGCCGCGAGCATGTTCCATACCGGCGGAAATTGCGGGCATATGACCGAAATTTCGCGAAAAATTGATGAGCCTTACAGATTTATCGCTCCGGCAAAAATCAGCAATTATCTGTGCCGTCAAATCGCGGCTTCCGTCGTTGACAAAAACAAGCTCATACGGCTCGCCTATGCCGGACATAACATTTGTCAGGCGATTATAGGTTTCTGTGATGACTTCCTGCTCGTTATACGCAGGAATGACTACGGAATATACAGGCTGTTTTTTCATTTCCACGCTCCTATTTCAATGCATAATGCATAATTCACAATTCATAGTTCGCGTCCGCCGCGAAACTATCTCACGCGTCCGCGGCTGAGGCGCCGCCCGTAGAGCCAAAGCCCCCCGCGCCGCGCTCTGTTTGGCAAAGGCTGTCGCATGATACAATTTCCGGCAGAGAGCATTTTGCCACTACCATTTGGGCTATTCTATCTCCGTGCCGAACCACAAACGGCACTTTTGACATATTTCGCAGTCCGACAATTATCTCTCCCCTATAGTCTGAATCTATGACCCCCACGCAATTGGCGGGCGCGATCCCGTGCTTTGTGGCAAGGCCGCTTCTGGCATAAATAAAAGCCGCATAGCCATAGTCCAAGGCGATCGCGATCCCCGAACCCACCATGCGAGTCTCTCCCGGCATGACAGTAATATCTTCGTCTATACATGCCGCAATATCATAACCCACACTGCCTTTTGTTTGACGCGCCGGGATGGTCGCGTTTTGCCGTATTTTCATAACCGAAAGCGTTTTCATAAGACACAGTATCACATGAGACGGAAACAATGTCAAGTAAAGGTTGTACTTGATTTATATATTATGTATAATAAATAATAGTACAGCGGACGAGGTAAGGCCGTAAGAAGAAAACGCCGCGGATAGAAAGGATTGACCATAACATTGAAAGTTTATGTTGTGCTGCACGGACAAACTGATTTTGACGCCGAGGGACGCATTATCGGAGACAGCGACCCGTCCTTGAACGATACCGGCAAAGAGCAAGCCAAAAATGCCGCCGGGGAGCTATGCGGCAAAGGTATTGATATGATACTCTCCGCGCCGGAAAAACGCGCTATGGAAACATCCGAAATAATAGCCGATGGTTTGGGTTTAGACAAAAACAAGATCACAAAAGGATTAAAATTGTGCGAACGCGCATTTGGCGACCACTGCGGCAAGCTCGTATCCGAGGTGGATATGTTTGCCCTTGACAGTTGGGTTTTTAACGCCGCCACTCCAAACGGCGAAACCATCAAGGATACCCTAAACCGTGTGATCGCGTACATGAACAATATGGTAAAAATCTTCCGAACCAAAACCATGCTGCTTGTCGTGCCGGAGCACATTTGCAAGGCGTTGTTTTGGTTCTTTAACGGGCTTCCCGAGCCCGGCAAAGAGCAAATCAGAGATGTGGAGCATTGCAAAGTATACGAATTTGATACAGACAATATCCCGCAGACGATAAAAGACTATTCCCCGCTTGCCGTCGTGACCGATTCGGGCAGCGACGACGGCGGCGCAAACGACCCGGGAAGGCTTTTGTCCCAATCCGAGATTGACGCGCTCGTAGCCGAGCTGCAGGCAACCGCGTGATACGCCCATTTGCCCTACGATACCTTTACTACGAGCACGGTCACATTGTCCTTGCCGCCTTTTTCCTGCGCGGCGGCGGCCAATTGCTTTGCCATCAAGGTAGCCGCTTCGTTTGTTGACGATATTATCTCGGCGATATCCGAATTGCTCACCCCGTCGGTGAGCCCGTCGCTGCACAGCAAAAAGGTATCGCCTTTTTTTAATTTTATCACCTTTGACGTATGAGGCTCTACGCCCGCGTCGCCCGGTAAAATACCAATATACCGCGTCAGCTTGTTTTCCGTTTCGGGGTCGGTGTGATCCTTTGACAGTAAATAGAGCTTTCCTTTTCTGCAAAAATATACCCTGCTGTCACCGACATTATAGGCGACCGCCGTTTTGCCCTGTATGTTTAGAATCGCGATGGTAGTGCCGCTTCTTCTTTTTTCATCTTTTCTTATTAAATCGCATATGAATTCGCTCGCGCTCGCTAAATAATTGTTTATATTTTTGCGAAAGTCCTCTTTTGGAAACTTTGCGAGGGTCGCTACGGCAATGAGCGATGCCAGCTCACCGTAGCTCTCGCCCCCCATGCCGTCACAAACCGCGTATGTGTATGATTCGTATGCTTTTTTTTCGGCAAAAGCCTCCGTATCTACCTCATAATCAGCTTTATACTTACCATTTATGTAATAATTGTCTTCATTGTTGTCCTTTATCGAACCAATATGTGTAATGGCTGCAGACTCTACAGTGAAATTCTTCACTTAAACTTGTGATCCTCCCGCATAGTAATTCATTAGGCAGCCTTGAGCGATGATTTCACGCTCAATTTTGCCGAGACCTTCGCATTTTAGCGTTATGTCATAGACCGCTGTTTGCGTTGCTGTTTTCGCGGCTTGAGGTATGAGCTTTGCGCGTATGGTCTCATGGCCGCCTTTGAGCGCGTCTTTGATGCCCTTTATATATATCCAATCGCCCGCTTTGAAGAGAACCGGATCATCTTTGTCTATCGTAAAGGGTATTATGCCCCAATTTATGCAGTTTGAACGATAACGCTTTGTCGCGTATTCAAAAGCTATGTTGCAAAGCGCGCCCAGTACCCTTTGGCATGACGCCGCCTGCTCTCTCGCGCTTCCGTCCCCCGGTTTTTTCGCGAAAATACACGAGCCTACGGAAGTTGTTTCCTTATCGGCGCCGGTTTTATGGAAAATTTCGGCTACCTCGTCCGAATCTATATTGTCGCGCACATCCTTGCTCGCTTTTACATATCCGGGCACGCGGCGGCATAGCGTATGTTCCGCCAACGCAATGGGGTTTGACCTGTATGACGAGGTTTCGCCCGACGGTATAAGCTCATCTGTCGTCGTTACATCGTCAAAGATGACTGCGCACAGTTTTATGAGCATATTATCTTTTAGTTCATGAAATTTAGGCCAGCCTGTGATATTCGGCCCGATTCGCAGCTCCGCCGCCGGGTCGGGCTTTCCAAAACCGTTATAAACCCGTTTTTCATAAATAGCTCCGCTGTATCTATACTCACGCTGCTTTTTTGTGTAATTTATGTCGGTTGCGGCAGTGAGCACGCCTTTATTCATCGCCGTTGCCGCTATCGAGCGCGCGTCCATGAGCGCGACCGCGGCTATCTGGTTGTTTGCCGGTTTTGAACCCTCACGGCTTGCGAAGTTTCGCGTCGCGTGGCGGATCGAAAGCGTATTGTGCGCCGGTGTGTCCCCCGCACCGAAGCACGGCCCGCAAAACGCGGGTTTTATAACGACTCCGGCCTTTAAGAGGGTCTGTGATATGCCATTTTCTGTTATCGCAAGTGATATCGGCGCGGATGCCGGGTATATTGACAGGTCAAAATATCCGTTGCCTATGTCGTTATCCTCTAATATATCCGCAACCTCGGAAATATTGTCAAACATACCTCCCGCGCAGCCGACGACGATACCTTGCTCGCAGATGATTTTGCCGTCTTTGCCTATACATTTTTTCAGATCAAGTTTGACCTTTTCTTGCTCTTGATTATTTTTACCCGTTTTCTCTCCGCTGCCGGTTTCACCACCAAGCTCGCTGTTGCAATCATTTTGCGCCCCTTGCAGTATTTTTTCCGCGTCTTTTTGCAGCTCGTGGATCGTGAACGCTTTTGACGGGTGAAACGGCAAGGCTATCATTGACTCAATTTGCGACAGATCGATCTTTGCAACTGCGTCATAGCACGCGCCGTCCGTGACTTGTAGTTTTTTAAAATCGTCCGGCCTTCCAACATTTTTGTAATATTCCCGTACCGCTTCGTCTGTTTCCCAAATAGAAGTCAGGCATGTTGTTTCGGTGGTCATAACATCAATACCGGCGCGAAAATCCATCGGGAGCTTTCTGATACCCGGACCTGCAAATTCCAAAATCTTATTTTTTACCTTGCCGCCAAAAAATGTTTCTTTGATGAGCGCGAGAGCCACATCGTGCGGGCCTACGCCCTTTTTCGGCTCTCCCTCGAGCCATATGAGCACCACTTCCGGCGGGTCAATGTCATAGGTATGCCCCAAAAGCTGGCGCACAAGCTCTCCCCCGCCCTCGCCGACTCCGAGCGTCCCATAGCATCCATAGCGCGTGTGCGAATCCGATCCGAGTATCATCTTGCCTCCGCCGCTAAATACCTCGCGCATATATTGATGGATCACCGCCTGATTGCCCGGCACATAAATACCGCCGTATTTTTTTGCCGCCGATAGCCCAAAAGCATGGTCGTCCTCGTTTATTGTACCGCCGACAGCGCACAGGCTGTTATGGCAGTTTGTCAAAACGTAGGGAATCGGAAATTTTGTCATCCCGGCGGCTCTTGCCGTTTGTATGATGCTCACATATGTAATGTCGTGTGAAACAAGCGCGTCAAACTTGAGCTTTAGCCTATCCTCTCTCGTTTCGCCTTGCGTTTCATGCGCCCGCAGTATTTTATACGCAATCGTTTTTTCGCGCCCCGCGCCTGCGGCCGTTTTATCCATAGGAGGCTTATCCACGCCAGGCTTATCCAAGCCGGGACTCGCGACAGGTTTCCCTGCCACTATTTGTGTCATTTTGCATAAATATTTGATCCCCGGGGTGTTATTCATTGTGAAAAATGTCCCTTAACATATTCTTAACAAATCTTACCACAGATGTAACAATAAATTCAATATCTGTACACACATTATTTGAAAAGATATGCTATACTTCCATTTATATTCACTCATTGAGTACAACTAACCCTGCTTTGCATGACGGTCGGATTACCGGTCAGCCGGCAGGGTTAGACCATTTTTCGCTTGACTATCCACCGGCGCTCATGTTAAAATCTGTATATTGCTCGTGAGGGAGTAGTTTGCGCAGTTTTTGCGTGGCAAGTCAACATACTGACTCAATAGTCTGGCTTGTCGTAAAAAACGAGACTCATGTATGGCTTGAATGCTGTTCATGAGTCTTTATAGATTATTGCGGGGGTTTTGTATGGGATTTTTAGAGCTTGCGCTGCTTTCTATAGGATTGTCAATGGACGCGTTTGCTGTCGCAATATGCCGGATTGACCCGCCGGCGGCTCGGCATGATGAAATAAAAATTTTTACAATTTTTTGCCATAAACGCTAAAGTTCGTGTAAAAAATTCCGATACTACAAATAAGGTGTATTGTCGGCGATAATTGAAGGAGCGATTATACGCACGCACCGCACTCACGGCAGAAAAAATTAAAATTAAATCGGAGGGATCCAAAATGAAAACAGGTAACATTGGCAGCACACCAAATCCTTACGCAGATTTCCAAAACGCGTCAAAAACGAACAAAGCATTTGAAACACCCCAGCCCGAAGTGTTTAAGCCGCCGGTTGACACTTACACTCCGTCCGTAAAAGGAGCGGCAGACCCCACAAAAATTAACAGTCTTTGGAAAGAATTAAACCATCAGGGCGATGCCGTCAGAAAGCTCATAACATCAGCTCTGGGTATTGAAGATGCTCAGGGTCAGGGTTTTTGGGCGCTTCGCGCAAAAAATGTCAAGCTCAGCGATGCTGACAGGGCGCAGGCGGCGTCACTCGTTGCCGAAGACGGCTATTTTGGCGCCAAGCAAACCACAGACCGTCTTATAGGCTTTGCCAAAGCTCTTGTCGGTGAAGGCGCGAGCGATGCACAGATTGAGACCATGCGCAAAGCGGTTCAAAAAGGCTTTGACGAAGTCGCAAAGATGTTTGGCGGATTTGATAAACTGCCGCAAGTGACAAAAGACACTTACGAAGCTACGATGAGCGCCTTTGACAGTTGGAAATCGGGCACAGCGGCGACAGAATAATCAATAACAGCATGGCGTAAAGCCCGCGTCACAAACGTAAGCCTTACGCCATGCGATAAAATGCAATACGAGAGGTGTGTCAAGTGCGCGCTGTTGTAACAAGAGTCTCAAGCGCAACGGTCGAGATCGAGGGTAAAGTAGCCGGAAAAATAGATAAGGGCTATTTGGTTTTGCTCGGCATAAAAGACGGAGATACCGCCGAAGATGCAAAGCGGCTTTCCGCAAAGATATGCAATTTGCGCGTGTTTGCCGACAGCGATGGCAAGATGAACCTAAATCTGCAAGACGCGGGCGGCAGCATACTTGTCATTTCACAATTTACGCTATATGCGGACACAAAAAGCCGCCGACCCGGCTTTACGGCGGCGGCGCGTCCCGATACTGCCATCCCGTTATACGAGCTTTTTGTTGAAAATTGCAGGCAACAGGGATTTACCGTTCAAACCGGACAGTTTGGGGCTATGATGAACGTCAGCTCCGTAAACGACGGCCCGGTTACGATACTGTTTGATACCGAAGCCTTGTGAGCAGCCCGGCGAGCGGGATAATGAGCGTCGCCGCGGCGATATTTCCTATTGCGTGTATGACGTCAAACCAAAATCCCGCCGCTATCCACGCTATCATCATCTCGAACGTAAAGCCGAAAAACAACGCTTGCGCCGGAGCGTAGAGCGTGCCGAATGAAAGCCCGTGCAGCCCGCATATCGCCATATACAGAAAAACCTGTATTTTTTTTTGCCCTTTTAATTTTCCGGCAAGCATAAAGGCAAACCACAACGGCAGCCATATATAAAGATACGGTATCCACCAAATAGAAAATCCCGAAAACACGCCATAAATCAGAACATAAAGGTATATCGGGATAAGCGCTTTTGCTCTGTATGTGAGCGTAATGGCAGCCACGAATAATCCTATCGGATGGATATTTGGTATGCCCTGCATAATGGCAAACGAAACATACATAATTGCGCCGAGCGACGCAAAGATGGCTATGTCGCGTATGGGGACTGTGTGTTTTTTATGTTTTTGTGTAGATAAACGCATATGTCCTGCCTTGCTCAATATCCGTAGCATCCGCGCCGCTCATGGCATAATCTCCATCAACATAAAAAGCCCAGTAAGCGCCGTCCTCATTAAAGTCTGCTTTCAGTCCGTTTACGAAAACGACCATCAGCCCATAATCGCTTACTTCTCCGTCAATTAGCCCCACAGCCAAAAGCGCCGCCCCGACCGTGCTTTCATCGGTGGAAATGTCCCATATGACCGTCTTGTCTGCGTTGTTTGTCGCCTCAAAGCGAAAAACGGTATTCCCCTGCCCCAGCGCGTAAACTTCAAAGGAGTCATATGAGGCCCAAGTATCATCTTGTACCTTTTTTTCTCCACATGCCGCGAGCATTGCGATCATAGACAGCCCGATAAACAATAACGCAAGTTTTCTTTTCATTTTTATTCTCCTCATCTCTTATTTGTACGGTTCGGGTACTATAGCACACAGATTATGTGCTTGTCAATTATACTTGCAATAGTGTATAATAAAAGTGGCTGTAAAAGCAGGTGAAGGATAAAAGCAATTATGAACATTCTTATTGAAAATATACTGACGATTTTGCCCGCAAAGGACAGCGCCGGAGGGCTCACCGCCGAGGTACGCTCTGTTTATGTAAAAAGCGGCGTTATCGCTTCGGTAACAGAAGCTCCCGACGGCTTTGTGCCGGATAAGACGATAAACGGCTCGGGAAAATTACTCATGCCCGGATTTGTCAACGCCCACACCCACGCCACAATGTCCGTTTTGCGAAACTGCGCCGACGACCTGCTCTTTAACGAATGGCTCTTTGACAGAATAATGCCGCTCGAAGACAAGCTGACAGGCGAAGATAACTATTGGGGCACAACGCTTGCCATTATGGAAATGCTGCGTACCGGCACGACCGCGTATCTTGATATGTATTATTTTTTGGACGACCTTGCCCGCGCTGTGGAAGACAGCGGTATGCGGGCTGTTTTATCACGCGGTCTTATCGGCGGCTCCGACGATCCCGGCGCGGGCGAATACCGTCTGCGCGAAGCGATTGACGCTTATGAAAAATGGAAAGGCCGCGACAGGATAAGTTTCATGCTTGCCCCCCACGCCCCCTATACGTGCGACGAGGGTTTTCAGCGCGAGGTGGCATTTGAAGCAAAACGCTTAAACCTTCCGATAAACACGCACATTTCAGAGGGTCTTGTCGAGATTGATACAATACGCGATAAATACGGATGCACGTCTATCGAACTGATGGATCGCGCGGGGTTGCTGACAGATAGAACCGTTGCCGCCCACTGCGTACAGGTTACTGACAGCGACATAAAAATCATGGCCGATCGCGGCGTCACCGTTGCGACAAATCCTGTAAGCAACCTCAAATTAGCCAACGGGGTCGCCCCAATCTTAAAGATGATGAACGCCGGTGTCCGTATAGCTCTCGGCACGGACGGCGCCGCCAGCAATAATACGTTAAATATGTTTCGCGAGATGACCGTGCTTTCGATTATACATAAGGGCATAAACCATGACGCTTTTGGCGTTACCGCCGAAAAAGCCCTCACTATTGCCACTAAAAACGGCGCGCTCGCAATAGGCCGCAGCGACATGGGAGAAATAAAGCCCGGCAATGTTGCCGATTTGGTTATACTGACCCTCGACTCGCCAAATATGCAGCCTCTAAACAACCCAATATCCGCTCTCGTATACTCCGCAAACGGCAGCGAAGTTGAAACAGTTATGGTAGACGGGCGAATACTCATGGAAAACAGGGAATTTCTTACCATTGACTCCGACAGGGTATATCACGAAGTTTCCAAAATATGCGACAGAATAGGCACGCGCTCCTAAAAATTAATAAACCGCTTATCATTTCACAGGCGACGGATGGTGAGCACGCATACCAACAGCTATTTGTGTCGCCTGAGAAATGGCGGTTTAGCGTGAACTTATTCACGCCGTGAATAAATTCACGTTAAACATGATTTAAATTAATAAACCGCTTATCATTTCACAGGCGACGGATGGTGAGCACGCATACCAACAGCTATTTGTGTCGCCTGAGAAATGGCGGTTTAATATGAAAATTTCTTCAAAAGCATTCGGGAAAGAATCGGGGCACGCTGCTATAGCGATGGCGGCGGCGGTCGCGCCCCAATCCGGCACTGTGACAGCGCACAAAAGCAAGGTGCGTGACGTGTCACTGGCTCCGTCGGGCGAGAGAAAGATAGCTTGGGCATGGCGCAATATGCCGCTGCTCCAAGCCATAAAAAAAGATTTTGAAAAAACAAAACCATTTGAAGGCTTAAAGATTACGCTTGCTATCCACATGGAGGCAAAAACCGCCTGTCTGTGCCGCACATTGGCGGCAGGCGGAGCTATCATGAGCGCGGCAGGCTGCAATCCGCTTTCTACGCAAGACGATGTCGCCGCCGCTCTTGCCGTCGGTACTAAAGGCGCTCCGCCAATCAACATCTATGCCTTGCATAATTGCACGGCGGAGGAATATGAACAAAATATGGTAATGGCTCTCGAATCAGGGCCGAACATCATCATTGACGACGGCGGCGATTTGATAAATATAATGCATACAAAGCTGCGGCACTTGCTCCCGGGCGTGCTGGGCGGCTGTGAGGAAACGACGACCGGAATAATGCGCCTGTTCTCAATGGCGGCCGATAAATCTCTCATGTTTCCGATGGTTGCCGTCAATAACGCGCAGTGCAAATATCTTTTCGACAACAGATACGGCACCGGACAATCGGTTTGGGACGGCATCAACCGCACGACAAATTTAGTAGTCGCGGGCAAAGATGTGGTAATAGCAGGCTACGGTTGGTGCGGTAAAGGTATCGCCATGCGCGCTAAAGGTTTTGGCGCCAGAGTCATCGTAACGGAAATAGACCCAGTCAAGGCTCTCGAGGCGATGATGGACGGATTTGACGTTATGCCAATGGACGAGGCCGCCGGCATCGGAGATTTATTCATAACCGCGACAGGCTGCGCCGGGGTTATGACCGAAAGGCATTTCGCAAAATTGAAAGACGGCGCTATCATGTGCAACGCCGGTCACTTCAACGTCGAGGTTGATGTTGATTGGCTCGATAAAAACACCGAAAGCGCAGAACATAAGCCGAATATAATGGGTTATACGCTGCCGGGCGGCAGAAAAGTATTTGTCATTGCCGAAGGCCGGCTTGTCAATCTCGCTTCCGGCGACGGCCATCCCGTCGAGATAATGGATATGAGCTTTGCTATCCAAGCTCTGTCAGCCAAGCACGTCGCCGAAAACCACGCAAAGCTGAAACCCGAAGTCATTGCGGTACCTAAGGAAATTGACCGGGATGTCGCGTTTAGAAAACTCGAAGCCTGCGGTCTGTCCATAGACAAGCTCACCCCAGAGCAAGCAAAATATCTGCTAAGCTGGGACATCGAGTCCGGCACATAGGCGTGGCGCCCTTGTGGAATTTCCGCTCGCTTATTTTACTTGATATCCGGTTTTTTTGCGGGTGTCCGCCACAGGCCGCTTTTTTGCAAGGGGTAGATGATAAGGCGGGCGATTTCAAAGTCTGCCATGCCGTGCGCCACAGTTCCAAGCCCTACAAGCACAAAGACGGACATAAAGAAGCCTTGTGTTTGGTAAGCATCGCTGATATTACCGCCAAAATAGAACGCGCTGACTATGATCACCTCCGCCAAAGCGTGAATCAGTGCGATAAAAAACGAGAATATTCGCAGTCTTATTGCGGATAGCTCGTTTTTTGATATTTTGTGCAAGTAAAATGCCCCAAGCGTGACAAAAATGACGTGCGTTGCCGCCCTTAGCACGATTATGACGGGAAAGCTGCCCAGAAAGAACCCGGCGGTCGTGCCTATAGCCACAACGACGGCGACCGCAGGCGAAATAAACATTGCGATAAAAATGGCTACATGGCTCGCGAGAGTAAAGGAAGCCGGTTCTATCACGATTTTTACGGGGGAAAACATTGGGATCACTATGCCTATGGCAATCAGCAGACCCGATAAAGTCAGCGTTTGTATATGACCTTTGTACATATGGCTTTTTTGTTTCGGCGGGCGATTGGTGTTTTTGCTGTGCTTTGCCGGACGCCTTTCTGTTTTACTGCGCTTCGACAAAAGCGCGGATATTTGAAATGTTTGTGATGGTTTCAAAGCCTGACCCGTTTACAAGCACGAGTGTGGGCGCCGTCCTCACGCTGTAGCGCGACACAAGCTCGGGATTTGCCTCAACCTCCACTATATCGTATGAGATGTTTGCGCTGTTCATATAGCTTTTTGCGGTATCGCAATTCGGGCAGCGTTTTGCGGTGATAAGCATAATCTTGTTATACTCCATCTCCTGTGTTTCATGCACCTGCTTTGAGGACAGTGTTTCGGCTTTATTTACGCCAAAATTTTCGCCAAACCCGTCCGCGCCCGGCATATCTTCCGCGCCGGACACATCATACATTTTGCGATGCTTATATTCTTGCGATTTGCCTTCGTTCCAATTTGAAACCGGGCGGTAATATCCGGTGATACGGCTGTATATCTCGGTCACATCACCGCAGTGCGGGCATGAAAATTCTTCTCCGGGCAGATAGCCGTGCGACGAGCAGACCGAGTATATCGGGGACATTGTATAGTACGGCAGCTTGTAATTGTCGGCGATTTTCCGCACAAGACTTGCCGTCGCTTTCCATGACGGGAGCTTCTCCCCCAAAAAAGCATGAAAAACAGTGCCGGAAGTATATAAAGTCTGCAAATCGTCTTGTATGGTGAGCGCCTTAAAAATATCATCCGTAAAGCCGACCGGGAGGTTTGACGAGTTTGTGTAGTATGGAGCTTCGTCCGCATTTCGCGCCGCCGTTATGATGTCCGGCCAACGTTTGAGATCGTGTTTTGCAAGGCGGTATGACGTGCTCTCCGCCGGCGTGGCCTCGAGATTGTAAAGGTCGCCGTATTTTTCCTGATAGTCTGAGAGACGGTCTCTCATGTGATTTAAGACCTCCGCGGCAAATTTCTGCGCCCTTTTGTCGGTCAAATCGGCCTTTAGCCATCTCGCGTTTAGGGTGGCCTCGTTCATGCCGAGCAGTCCGACGGTCGAAAAGTGATTTTCAAAATTTCCGAGATAGCGTTTTGTGTACGGATAAAGACCTTCGTCCAAAAGTTTTGTAATGATGGTACGCTTTGTTTTGAGCGAACGCGCCGCGAGGTCCATCATTTTATCAAGGCGCACATAAAACTCGGCTTCGCTGCGTGATTTGTATGCTATGCGCGGCATATTTATAGTGACGACGCCGATAGAGCCCGTGCTCTCCCCGCTGCCGAACAGACCTCCGGATTTTTTGCGCAGCTCGCGCAAATCAAGTCGCAGGCGGCAGCACATACTGCGGACATCCGTTGGCTCCATGTCGCTGTTGATGTAGTTGCTGAAATACGGTGTGCCGTATTTTGAGGTCATTTCAAAGAGGAGACGGTTATTTTCGGTTTCGCTCCAGTCAAAATCCTTGGTAATGGAGTAGGTCGGTATCGGATATTGGAATCCGCGGCCATTTGCGTCCCCGGCAAGCATTATTTCGATAAACGCCTTGTTTACCATATCCATCTCGGCTTTGCAGTCTTTATATTTAAAATCCATTTCCTTTCCCGCGACGATGGCGGGCAGCTCGGCGAGGTCGTTTGGCACTACCCAGTCGAGGGTGATGTTTGTGAAAGGAGCTTGCGTACCCCAGCGTGACGGCGTGTTTACGCCAAAAATGAAACTCTCGACGCTCTTTTTGACCTGCTCGTAAGAGAGGTTTCCCGCTTTTACAAACGGCGCGAGATAGGTGTCGAACGACGAAAAAGCCTGCGCCCCCGCCCATTCGTTTTGCATAATGCCGAGGAAGTTTACCATTTGGTTGCACAGGCTGGGCAGATGTTTTGCGGGGGATGACGTGATTTTGCCGGGAATGCCGCCGAGACCTTCTTTGATGAGCTGTTTAAGGCTCCACCCTGCGCAGTATCCCGTGAGCATAGACAGGTCATGCAGATGTATGTCCGCGTTTCTGTGCGCATCGGCAATATCCTTGTCGTAGATTTCACTGAGCCAATAGTTTGCGGTGATTGCGCCGGAGTTGTTTAAGATAAGCCCTCCGACAGAATAAGTAACCGTGGAATTTTCCTTGACACGCCAATCCGTAATGTTGACGTAGCTATCCACGGTTTCTTTAAAGTCCAAAATAGTGGACTTCATGTTTCTCAGTTTTGTGTGTTTTTCGCGGTAAAGTATGTAAGACTTTGCAACATCCGTATAACCGCCTTTTATAAGCACGGATTCCACGCTGTCTTGGATAGCTTCGACACTGATCGCATCATCAACGATCTTTGGCTCGAAGTCTGCCGTGACCATCACCGCCAAGAGTTCTATGGTATCGGTGTGGTACCTCCTGTTTTGCGATTCAAATGCTTTTGTTATTGCCTCGGTAATTTTGCTGAGATCAAAACCGACAGTTGCTCCGTCACGTTTAACGACACTGTACATGCCCTATGCCCCTTTGAGATAGTAATAGCACCGATAAAATTATCAGATGCCTCACTATATTAGCACCGTAAATAGCCCATGTCAAGCGAAAATACAATATATTGTGAAAAAATTTGCAAAATTTGCGGATTTCGCCACAATATATAGATAACCGCTTTTACTGCTCCCGCAGGCAAACGCATGGGAGCGCTTCTTTAACCCGTCTTGCAAGCTCTTTCATCTCGGCTTTGCTATATGGCGTCAGAGCGGGTTTTAACGCTTTTTCGGGATTTTCAAATGTTTGCAGATAGTATTTATCCGCCCCTTTCAGCCAATTTGCTATACAAAGCAGATCATCAATAGTGTGAAGCTCCCTGACTACCGTCGTGCGAAATTCATACTCCACCCGCCCGGTGAGCAAAAACGCGGCGCTTTCTTTTATGGGAGCCGCGTCATAGCCCGGTATGCCTATCGTCACCTCGTATTTCTCCGGCGTGTTTTTTATATCCATCGCGACATAATCAATGCCGCCCGATTCGACGAGCAGGCGCAAAAGCTCGGGACGGCTGCCGTTCGTGTCTATTTTGACCGAAAAACCCATCTCTTTGACAGTGCGCACAAATTCTAAAATACCCTCTTGCGCCAACGGCTCTCCGCCGCAAATGCAAACCCCGTCTATCAAGCCCCGCCGGGATTTGAGATAGTCGAGCACCTGCGCTTGCGAAAGCTCCTGCTCGGGCAGCTCCGGCTCTGATAAGTCCGGCATAGGTATCAGCGACGGATTTTGGCAGTATAAACATGAGAAATTACAGCCTCTCGTAAACAATGTACAGGCCGTCATATCAGGATAATCTAAAAGCGATAGCTTTTGTATGCCTCCAAAATATACGGGTCGCAAGTTCATATTTAGATACCGCCTCTCATGCTTGCGCCCTTGCGCTGCTTAAAATATGTCACGACTTAAAATATTTGTCAACAACAATCCGCAAAATTATACTTTAATATTTGTAAAATAGTTACTATTGCGACCCGGCGAGGAAAGCTGTATTTTTATTGCGTCCTAATAACGCGCATGGCGCGTATGGCGTTTAATATCGCTATGAGTGTGACGCCCACGTCAGCGAATACCGCCGCCCACATATTCGCTATACCCATAGCGCCCAAAACGAGAATGATCGCCTTGACCCCGAGCGCGAAAACTATGTTTTGCAAAACGATGCGCTTTGTTTTTTTCGCGATTTTTATGGCAATCGCAACCTTTGACGGTTCATCGGTCATCAGCACCACATCCGCCGCCTCTATCGCCGCGTCAGACCCTACGCCGCCCATCGCCACCCCTATATCCGCCCGGGCCAGCACGGGCGCGTCGTTGATTCCGTCTCCCACAAACACGAGCGTCCCTTTAGAATGTTTGCCGCAATCAATTTCTTCTACTTTCTCGACTTTCTGATGCGGAAGCAATTCAAAATACACGAGATCAAGCCCGAGTTCTTTCGCTGTTCTCTCCCCTGCCGCCTTGCCGTCGCCGGTCAGCATTATTGTTTTCTTCACGCCCGCCTGTTTGAGCAAGGCAATCGCCCTCTCGCTGTCGGGCTTTGTGACATCGGATATTACTATATGGCCGGCATATCGCCCGTCAATCGCAATATATACAACCGTGCCTAAAGTGTCGTCAATCGGTAAATCAATGCCCGCCCCCGAAAGCAGCTTTGCGTTTCCGGCGAGCACGGATTGACCGTCAATTTTCGCGCGGACGCCAAAACCCGCAAGTTCTTCAATTTCCTTTGGCATATCAACCGCTTTTCCATACGCCTCCCGTATCGAGACGGCAATCGGGTGCGTGGACGCGCTCTCCGCCTGTGCCGCTATACGCATGAGCTTTTCCCGATCTGTCCCATCTGCCGTGACAACATCCGTAACGGTAAATACGCCTTTTGTCAGTGTTCCGGTTTTGTCAAAAACCACGGTATCTACATTGCTGAGGGCTTCTAAATAATTGCTTCCTTTTATCAGTATTCCGTTTCGCGACGCGCCCCCGATCCCTCCAAAAAAGCTCATGGGAATCGAAATCACAAGGGCGCATGGGCACGATACGACGAGAAACACTAATGCCCTGTACAGCCATTGCGAGAAAACGGCGTCCGGTATTACAAGCGGCGGGATTATAGCCAAAACTGCCGCCGAAAATACTACGGCCGGCGTGTAATAACGCGCGAACTTTGTGATGAATTTTTCGGCTTTTGATTTGCGCGAGCTTGCGTCTTGAACGAGCTGCAGTATCTTTGATACCGCAGACTCGCTAAAGGGCTTTGTAACCTTTATTGTCAAAAGGCCGCTTAAATTCACGCATCCTGACAATATCTCATCACCCGCGTAAACGTCACGCGGCAGCGATTCGCCCGTCAGCGCGGAAGTATCAATCGCGCCGCTTCCCTCCGTCACGATTCCGTCCAACGGAATTTTCTCTCCGGGTCGCACCACGATATGCGAGCTCGCATCCACGCTCTCCGGCGGCACTCTTTTTAATTCTTCCCCTATTTTGATATTGGCGTAGTCAGGGCGGATATTCATCAAATCCGTAATGGCTTTTCGGGAACTGTCCACCGCGATATGCTCAATTTCTTCACCGATTTTGAAAAACAGCATAACCGCCACGCCCTCCGGATACTCCCCAATAGCAAACGCTCCGAGGGTCGCAATGCTCATCAGAAAGTTTTCGTCAAATATCCGCCCTTTTGCGATGTTTTTCAAGGCTCGCCAAACGACGTCGCCGCCTATGAGAAGATATGCCGTTATGAAGAAAGCGAGCTTTATTCCGTCGCCATCATCGGCGTCAAGTCCCGAGGCAAACATCGCCGCGCCGGCGCCCAATATTCCATAATGCCAAATGGAGCGGCCATTTAGCAAAGTTTTTGCCGATACTTGCTTTTTTGCCGTATCCATGCTTTTTTTTGTGACTGCGGCCTCTTGCGCACTTGCGTCTTTTTGTGCTATTGCAAGTTTGCGGATTTCGTGTCCTATGTCGCAGGCGCAGCTTTCGCAGCCATGTTTTTCCGGTTTATGAGTCTTTATTTTTGCCATTTTTGTGTACCTTTTCTTTTACTTTTCGCTTGCGTGCAGCAAGCCTTGATAGAACATATTTCGCACATGCTCATCATCAAGCTCATAGTAGACGGCTTTTCCATCTTTGCGATATTTAACAAGCTGCAGCTGCCGCAATATTTTCAGATGGTGCGAAACCGCGGGCTGCGTCATTTCCAAGAGCGCGGCAATATCACAGACGCACATCTCCGACAAGATCAGCGCGTTTATGATCCTAAGCCGCGTCGGGTCGCCGAATGCCTTAAACATTTCCGCCGTCGTTTTTAGCTGCCCGGTATCGGACAGCCCCGCTTTAACCCGGCGTACCGTATCTTCATGTATGACAGTATCTGCGCAGACGGGTTCTAAAGCATTATCTATGCAGCAGGGCTTGCCGGTTTTAGCTTTGCTATTTTCTTTATCTTTGCCTTCTTCGAGAATTTGCCCCGTTATCGCAGTCATAGTTTTGCCTCCGTTTATTTTATTGTTTATCAAGCTCATTATTAAACATATAAGCATATGTTTATATGTTAGCTCAAAAAATACCCCTTGTCAAGATAAAAATGATTTTTTTAACAAAAATAATTCCCCTACTTCTATTCCTTCGCTGTCATAAAATCATTCCTCCCCGAACCACTGCGTCATCCCTGCGCAGACGGTTCGGACGCTCCGCATCCATGCTACGCTCTCGGAATGATAGAGGCAACCTCCAAAAACCCTATCTCGGCAATCTGCCGTTGATTTTTCCGCCATACTTCGTTAAATTTCCTTGAAATAAAGCAATTATTCCTGCAAAAATTTGCCTTGTATTGCAAAAAAATCATTCGTCATCTTGCTCGTTCAGGGTTTTCGGAAGTTGCCTCTATGACCGCTTTGTGGTGGGTTACATTATAGCCAAAACCCGGCGTCTATGCTGAGCAAAGCGTCCGCGAGCCGCTCAAATCCGTCGGGCGTATCGCAGATACTTGTCATTGCGATCGCATAGCTTTCATAGGCGCGTTCAAGCTCAATTTTATATTTTTTGCGTAAAATATCGGCAAGCTCATAGCCGCTTAACGAAAAACTATCCTGTTCAAAATCGCTCAAAGTCCTGTTTTTTGTGACAATGACGATTTTGCCGGGATCGAGAGCGAAGAAAGCTGGCTTTGGTTCAAGTACCGAGAGCTTGCGCAAATCTATCAGCCTTTTTAAAAAACTTTTTAAGTTTCCCTCATATTCCCGAAAGAGCCTGTCCGCGTCAGTTTCAAGAAGCCTCACGCAATAATCAATAGATGCCATCAAGAGATAAGAAGGGCTGGTTGTTTGCAAAATATCAAGCATACGTTTTATCGCCCCGGTGTCGGCGCGATCGGAGCATACATGAAGCAATGAGCATTGCGTGAGCGCCGGCAGTGTTTTGTGCAAACTCATGATCACTATGTCGGCGCCAAGCGAAACCGGGTTTTTGGGAAACGCGTCCGAAAAACCGAGATGCGCGCCATGAGCGCAGTCAACAATGAGGATAATTCCGGCTTTATGCACGGTCTTTGCGATTGCGTCTATGTCGCTGACCACTCCTTCATAGGTGGGCGATGTGACGACGACAGCGCGTATTTGAGGGTCTTTTATGAGAGCCGCCTCGATAGATTCCGGTGACATGCCGCAGGAAACACCGGAGGTCTTGTCGCTTGCCGCATTGATACAGACGAGATCAAGGCCAAAAAGCTCTGCGGCATTTGGTACAGATACATGGCAGTTATCTGCCGTGAGTATCTTATCTTTGCGTTTGCAATGCGCCCCGATGGCGGCGAGCACGCCGACCGTCGAGCCGTTTATCAGCATAAAAGCCTCTTTGCTGCCGTAAAGGTTTGCGGCGGATTTTTGCGTATTTGCCAGTATGCCTTGCGGGCAATGCAAATCATCAAATCCGGAAATTTCCGTAATGTCAAAACCGGCCGCAGAGCGCAGCGGAAGAAATGAGCCATTGCGCTTGTGTCCCGGCATATGCATAGGATATGTACCGCCAGATGCATATTTTTTGAGTTTATCGTAAAGCATATCCCAAACCTTTCGATTAACACAGCGTCATGCGTCGTCCACTAAGCCCGACAAATCACCCGAACCCTTATGGCGCAATACGTTTAACATGAAAATATTGAGCTTGTTGACAATATTCGGCGGCAGTACATTTCCGTCAACTTCCACGGACAAAAACGGATAATCGCGCTCCCTTGCCCACGGAGTAAAGATACCTTCAATAACACGGCCAATGAGACAGGCAAACGGCCCGATATTTACCACGCCCGAGTACCCGGCATCTAAAGCCGCCGCCGCAGAGCCCGTAGAGACGGCAATCTCCGACTGAAGCTCTAAATTCAGAAAATGCTCATTTGTATATTTCATGATTATATCCATGTCATGCGGGGTTTCCGGGATAAGCCCCGTGGGCGAAAGTATTGATATGATTTTTTTCTCGACCGAACGCTTCCACCATTTTTCGACACCGAGTTTTTTGAGTTCAAGCCAAGGCTTTGAAAATATACGAGTCCCCCGGCGCCGGAGCTTCAGCTTCTTATTTAGCTCATAGTCTCGCACAAAATCAAGATAATATATCCATTCGGCAATACCGGCTACTTTAACGACAATCCCCCGCCGGCTCATGAGATCGGTGAGTTCTCCCACGGCAAAATCATCGCGGCGCACGTAGATTTCGCCGACAACGATCACCTTCGGGCACTGGGTGATTTTCATTTTTTGCGGAATCTTTTTTATATCGTCGGCCGCGAGCTTTAATTCCTTGAATATGTCTTTTGGATTATGTTCAAACACGCCCAGCAGCTTGCGCCATGCGTTGTCAAACTCTTTGATAGCCGTTTTTTCGTCCTCGGCTATGGTTTTTAGAGTGTTTTTCATGTCCTTGAGGTAATCGGCCAAAACCGCGCCTTTCCACACATCTTTTGAAAAACTGCCGCCGAGCTCGCCATATGAGTTGTTTGCGGAAAGGGTAAAGACAACTATATTTTCAAGACGCATATCGCGAAATAGATTTTCATAATACACATAATACTGTCCCGTCCTGCAAGGCCCCGTCGTGATCGGAACAAAGAGTAAATACAGTTCATCCTTGCGATACTTATCGCTGCTGATAAATTCCAAAGCGGAACCGAGAACCAAATGGCTCGGCACACATTCTTTGCCCGAGGCGTGCGCTCTCGCCGCCATGACGGTCTTTGCGGTCGCTATCGGCAATACCACCGTGCCCACGCCCTGACCCCGCAGAGCGGCTCCGATATATTCCGTTGATATTTCACCCATATTGGACAAAAGCACCTTGACCCGTTTGTTATTTCGAATCTGCACCCTCTCGCCCGTTTTATTGTTATCCACGCGCAAATCAAACTCGCCGTTTGCTTTTTCTTCGCTGACAAATTTCCAGCCATTGTCATATCTTTCGGCTTCAAGCTCCGCCTTTTCGCGCCGATAGCCGTCTATGACATCCAAAAACGCCTCGATGCGCGTGTCAATTCCGGCGTCCGCCGAATGACTGTCGAGCTCCAGCACGAGAAACGGTTTTTGACCCATTATCCATTTTATATAGTGCAAAATAAAGGAGTCCGGCGCGCAAGAAAAATTCGTTATGTACGCAAGGTATATATTATCTTCATTTTTTAGGAGCTTTGCGGATTTAACGTCCTCTTGCCCGTAATACCAATACATATTCGGGAATATGACCTCATCCTCAAACGGAAGTATGTCAAAGGGTATAATGCTGTAGCCGCGAGTGGTAAATTTCCTTGGTATACCCATGTTTGCTTCGGGTGTAAAAGCGTTATATGGCCTGCCGAGCAGCGCGATCACCGGTCTGTCCGCGTTTTTTGCGTCTTCGAGCGCTTTTATCCCCAAATTCTTTGCCGCTTTAAAGTATTCGTTTTGTTTAGAGAGCGCAATATCAAAAGCGGCCTTTACTTCATCTTTGCCTATTTTGAGTTTATCGCCCATTTGGGTAAACAGCTCTAACGCTTTTTCATAGCCAAATTTAAAGCTCACGACAAGCGGCAGCCATTTTTCCTTATCAACGTCGGGAAAGGCTTTTTCGATATAATACGGAAGCCCTTGCGTGAGCGGGCAAAAGTTTGCGTGTACGTCCGCTTCGTAGCTTTGCATATCTCTAAAATGAGGCAGCAAAATATAGTCCGCGTTTTTGTTTATGCAGTCTTGCACAGCTCCGTGCGCTATCTCGGCAGGATAGCAATAGCCCGATTCGCAGCGCGCCGCCCCCTCTCGCGGTATCTCTTCGGAAAGTACCGTTTTAATTCCGAGTTTATAGAAGAACCATGCGTACAGCGGGTATAATGTGTGTACCGAAAGGGCGCGGGGGATATGGACTGTGAAATCTCGCGGCGGCGCAGTCACACAGTCGGGGCGTTCGCCGTCGGCTTGGTCGTCGGCATAGGCCGGCGGTGCAAACTCTTCAAACAGCAGCTTCTCACGTTTTTCTACATAGTCAAAAACGCGGCCGCTCTGCCCGTTTTCATCACTTTTGTCCTTGCGTATGTTGGCATACTTATTGCATCTGCCGCCAAACATAATCTTTTGATCGTTTATTATGAGTACCTGTATCGGGCATAAATTTTCACACGCGCCGCATTTGAAGATACTGTCGTAAATAATATCGCGGGCGAGCAGCTCATCAATATCCACGCGTTTTTCCGCAAGCAGGCCCGCTTCCACTTTTTGCTTGCCCAGGAGCGCGACGCCAAAGCACCCCATAAGCTCCGGCGACGGAGGAACCAAGATTTCTTTTCCGAGAAGCATTGCAAAAGCCGCGGGGACGGCGGGATTTTTCGCGACGCCGCCTTGCAAAAACACCTTGCCGCCGATAGTCCGATTACCCACCACGCGGTTGAGGTAGTTTGCCACAATGCTGCACACTATTCCGGCGGTGATGTTCTCACGGCTTGCGCTTTGCCCTATCGCTTTTCGTATACCGCTGTTTATAAACGCGCTGCAATGCTCGCCAAATTTGAGCGGCGCATCGGCTTTGAGCGCGATTGGCCCTATATCTTTGTCACTTTTTATAGACAGATCACCCGCCGCGACCTCTTCAAGAAATGAGCCTGTACCCGCGCTGCATGCCTCGTTCATGGCATAATCTATCGGCACACAGTTTTTGAGCAAAACGTATTTTGCGTCTTGCCCGCCTATTTCAAAAATGGTTTCAACCTCCGCGTCAAAATATGCCGCTCCCATAGCATGGGCGATGATTTCATTGTAAACACCCCGGGTATCGAGAAAAACTCCGAGTATCTCACGGGCTGAGCCTGTCACGCAGGCAAATCTGATGTCCAAGCCTTTTATGTCTTTTGCGCCCGTATCGCCGATTACTTTATCAGAAATAACGCGCAAACATTCTTTAAGCGCTTTTACCGGGTCGCCGTGAGTCCTCCCGTAATGGCTCGCCGCAACCTCAAATGTGTCAATATCCACAAGACACGCTTTTGTGGTCGTTGAGCCGCCGTCAACACCGAGGATATATCTTCCCTCTTTTTTAACCTTGCCTTCTTGCTTTTCAAACACACGTACTTTATGCTCAAAGTCGCTCAAAGGCGGGAGCGTTTCAAACCGGATTTCGACGGGTTTCATGAGTTTGTCGGTTTTCGGGAGAGGGCTGCCAAGTTTTGACGCTAAAACAGCGGCGCCGAGAGCTTCAAATATCGGAGCCGATTCGGGTATGATAAACTCAATGCCGGGCGCTTTTTCTTTGATAAACCGCACTATATGACCGTTTTGCGTCAGGCCGCCCGTGAGTATGACGCGCCCTTTTCGGATTTTGGCGCGCTCTAAAAAATCAACGACCTTGACCGCCATTACATCGGATAACGACAAGACTATATCGCCTTTTTCCGCTTCTCTTTTGTTTAGTTTATGCGTACAATCGCTTTTCATAAAAACGGAGCATCGCGTAGATATTGGATATACCTTTGCCGTGGCGGGGATACTATGAATGTCATCGAGCGTCATATCCATACGCGAGAGCTGCTGTTTAAAAAACTCGCCCGTCCCGGACGCGCATTTGTTTCCTGAAAAGCTGTTTACTATCTTTCCTTGATTTAGCGAGTATAAAATCAAATCTTCGCCGCCCATGCTAACTACGGCATCATACGCACCGGCCGCATCCGCTTTTCCCCCGTCCGATTTTAGGCTATTTACAGCCGCCTCCACGCAAATCGGCTCTAAAATACCCGATACATTGAAGATATAGCGGCCTTCCCCGCCGGTGATAAGCGTCGGGGTGCCGGGCGCGATGTTCCCCTCGCGGAGCAGATTTACCGCAACTTTTTCATAATTTCCTTCATGGCTTCTCACCGCGCTCCAAATTATGCCGCCATTTTCTATCAAAACCATTTTAAGGCTTGATGAGCCGATATTTATTCCAAGTGTCTGCATATAAACGCCTCTTCGCTGTGCCGTATCCGGCACTTTGTAATTTTTCCCGCTGTAATTCATTCATATTGATATGCGATGTATGAAAACTCGCAATACGGTTTTTTGTGTTTAAGGATATAGGAAATCCTTGAGCTTCTTGCTTCTGCTGGGATGGCGGAGCTTGCGGAGAGCTTTTGCCTCAATTTGCCTTATACGCTCGCGTGTCACGTTAAATTCTCTTCCCACTTCTTCAAGCGTCCGTGTCCGCCCGTCCGTAATGCCAAACCTTAGCCTGAGCACCTTTTCTTCACGGGGCGCCAATGTGCCAAGCACCACGCTGAGCTGTTCTTTGAGCAGCGTAAACGAAGCCGCTTCGGCAGGTTCCGACGCGTCCTCATCGGGGATAAAATCTCCCAAATGGCTGTCTTCCTCTTCCCCTATCGGTGTTTCAAGCGAAACAGGCTCAAGCGCTATCTTTTGTATCTCACGCACTTTTTCTACCGGCATACCCATATCTTCCGCAATTTCTTCCGGCGTCGGGTCATGTCCCAGTTCTTGCAAAAGCTGACGCGAAATACGCATGACCTTATTGATGGTTTCAACCATATGGACCGGTATGCGGATGGTGCGCGCCTGATCCGCGATGGCGCGTGTTATTGCTTGACGTATCCACCATGTCGCGTATGTTGAAAACTTATAGCCCTTTGTGTAGTCAAACTTTTCAACGGCTTTTATCAAGCCTAAGTTGCCTTCTTGAATGAGGTCTAAAAACATCATGCCTCTGCCCACATAACGCTTTGCAATGCTGACCACAAGCCGGAGATTTGCTTCCGCCATTTTCCGCTTTGCGTCTTTATCGCCCTCCGCCATCTTCTTGGCAAGCTCGATCTCCGATTCCGCGTCAAGCAAGCTGACCTTGCCTATTTCTTTAAGGTACATACGAACCGGGTCATCAACAGCTAAGTTGTCAACCAAAGCATCCGGGTCTAATATTTCATCCTCGGCAAGCGTTTCAATCTCTTGGAGCTCTTCTATTTCGGGAACATCCTCCGCGGGCAGCGCATAAGACGCGGAATCCGTTTCTATCGTGTCAATATTCAAGTTTTCGAGCATATCATAAAACTTGTCTATCTGTTCCGGTTCAAGATTCATGTCCTCAAGCTCTAAAAGCTCTGCGGAACTGAGGCTTCCCCGTTTCTTTCCCTCTTCGATAAGCGCATTGAGCCGTTCTTCGTTATATTGCTCCTGCGTCTTTTCGGAAAAATCTTCGAGATTATCCTCTTCCATCGCCACCAGATCGAGTTCGTCCTGAATCCTCTTTATTCTGTCATCCATTTTTGAAACCTCCGTTAATTATAATAATTCCTTGCTATATTCCGTTTGCTGCGGGTGTTGGCAAATCGCTTTTGCTTTTATATCTTTTGATCTCGAGCAATATTTCATCACTTGGTTTTTCGCGTGAAAGCCGCTCGACTCTGATTTTGCTTATATATTTTTTTATGGCCTTATCTCCCTCCGATATGGATTCCGGCTTTTGTAAAATTTTTGTCAAATGCGACGCCTGTCCCGGCTCGAGCCTCGACATTAAAACGGCTCTGCTTATCTCTTTGTCTTCCGATATCTGACGCTCAATTTGCCTATATATTTCCGCCAAAAACTCCGCACTAAATTCCTGTGCCGAAAAACCCATTTCCCGGGCTGTCTTTATGAGCGTCTGGTCTTGTATAATGCTGCGTATAATACCCTCTTCCGCAACCGCGGACGCGTGGTTTTCGTAGCGCAGCTCCCGGCTCGCGGGCGCTATTCCGGCTTTTGCGCGGATTACGGTTTTTTCGGCATCTTTTTTTGCTTTTCTTTGCATAATCTTGATTTTTCTGTTTATCTCGTTTCTTACCGATTCGACGGAAACAGCCGCCGCTTTTGCTATAAAAGCTCCATACACTTCCCGCTCGGGCGCGTTTGCAATCTTTGTCAAATATTCCGTTGACTCTGCAAGGTATGACAGTCTGCCTTCGTCTGTGTTTAGATCGTGGTTTCTTTGAATCATTTGCAGCCGGTATTCTATGTGATTTTCGCCGCGCTCGAGTAAAATCTTAAACGCGTCCGCGCCGCGCTTTTTGATAAAGTCATCAGGGTCTCCCCCTTCTCCAAGCTCTATGACTCTGGCACTGACTCCCGTCGCTTCAATCAGAGGCAGAGCTTTTAACGTAGCTCGCTGACCGGATTCGTCTCCGTCAAACGCAATGACTATTTTATTTGTATATTGCGAGAGCAGTCGCGCTTGCTCTGCCGTAAATGCCGTGCCGAGCGGCGCCACCGCGCTGTCAAAACCCGCCTGATGAAGCATCACGACATCAATATTCCCCTCGACCAATATGAGCATATCCGCTTTTGATTTTCGCGCAAAATTCAAACCAAAAAGATTTCTGCCTTTTGAAAACGCTATTGTATCGGGCGAATTGAGGTATTTATAACTTTTTGCCTCCGGGTCGAGCGCCCTGGCCGAAAAAGCGATGACTTCCCCGCGCACGTCAATCACGGGAAAAACCAGCCTGTCACGGAAAAAATCATACATTCCCCGGTCTTTTTGCCCGACCCTGCAAAGCCCGGCGTCTATCAGCTCTTGTTTTGAATAGCCTTTCTTTATCATCGCGTCCTGCAAGCAGGTCCAGTCGTTTGGGGCGGCTCCAATCCCGAATTTTGTAACGGTGGCCTTTGATATTTTGCGCGAGGCCAAATATTCCCTTGCTTTCTCCCCGCGCGCGGATGCAAGCATAAGGTGGAAGAATCTTGCGGCATCTTTGTTCAGCTCCAATATACGCTTGCGGCGGCTTGTAAACTCTCCTCTTCCTTCTTCCTGCGGCACTGTCATGCCCGCGCGTTTTGCAAGCACCTCTACGGCATCCCGAAACGGCAGGTTTTCTATTTCTCTGATAAATGTGATTGCGCTGCCGCCTTTTCCGCAGCCAAAGCAATGATATATTTGCAAATCCGAGTTTACGGAAAATGACGGGGTTTTTTCACTGTGAAACGGGCATACGGCAAACATATTGCCGCCGCTCTTTTTTGTGAAACGCACATAGCCGCCGACAAGCTCCGTAATGTCGGTTCTATCTATAAGCTCATCTAAAAAACTCTCGGGGATTGCCATTTGCTTCTCCTATTGATACCGCTTGATACCGCCGCGTAACCCTGCCGCGCTTTGCTTACCGCACCTGCCAAGCCTCGGGTATATATAGCTTCTCGTACATGAAAACGGCATAATTATCTGTCATGCCTGAAATATAATCGCTGACCGCGCGTTTTTGCCCGTCTTTTTCGATAATGCGGCGATACTCGGGGGGCAGGTTATCCGGGTTTTTATTGTAATGCTCGAAAATCCCGTTTATAATGCCGAAAACCTTACTTTCTTCACTTTTGGCTCTCATATTCAAATATACACTCTCGTACATAAATTCACGAAACGCGTTAAATACATCTGATATATGAGCGCTTAAAGTAATATCGCCTTTTTTCTTGCTTTCTTCAATCATGTCAAGCACGAGTGTATTTATCCGCTCGCCATGCTTTGCCCCAAGTGTTTTGTAATATTTTTCCGGTATATCCTCATCTTTGAGTATGCCCGCTCTGATGGCATCGTCAATATCATGGTTGATGTATGCTATTCTATCCGAAATCCTTACGATTTTTCCCTCTTGTGTTTTTGGTAAGGTTTTCCCCGTATGGCATAAAATTCCATTTTTTACTTCCTCGGTGAGATTTAGCCCCCTGCCGCCTTGTTCCAATACATCAACGACCCTCAGGCTTTGCTCATTGTGCTCAAACCCGCCCTCATTTTTTAATATCTCGCACAGCGCACGCTCTCCCGCGTGGCCAAACGGAGTATGCCCCAAATCATGTCCGAACGCTATCGCTTCGGCAAGGTCTTCATTGAGCCTGATACCTCTTGCTATAGTCCTGCTTATTCTAACGACTTCGAGCGTATGCGTCAGCCGCGTTCTGTAGTGATCCCCTTCGGGACTCAAAAATACCTGCGTTTTGTGCTTGAGACGGCGAAATGCTTTGCTGTGGATAATCCTGTCTATATCCCGCTGATAGCATGTTCTGATATCACATTCGCTTTCCTCCCGCGCCCGTCCCTGTGAACGGCGGGCATAAGACGCCCTCGGCGAGAGCATTTCTTCCTCAAGCGCTTCTTGTATTTGCCTTGAGTTCATATATAAAAATCTCCTATAAAGTATACATCTGCGCTTCACTTTTCCGGGCATATACTATATCCACTGTATATGTATACAACGCGGATATGAAAAACCCTTTTTTGTCACAGATATCTAAATCTGATTGGCTTTGGCCGCATCTTTATCCCCGAGACAATACCCAGCGCGGCAAAAGACGACACAAGCGACGAGCCTCCGTAACTGAAAAACGGCAGTGTCAGACCTATAACGGGCAAGATTCCAAGGCACATGCCTATATGTACTATCGTTTGCGCGATAAATATCGTCGCAAGACCCATGCAAACAAGCAAGCCCAGAGCATTGTTTGATTTTACGCCGACATATACGCATCTTATTATTATTGTCGTCAAAAGCGCGATGACGAGCAATGCCCCGACAAACCCCATCTCTTCTCCCGCGGCCGAGAAGATAAAATCTGATTCCTGCGCCCATATGCCTCCGGCGTTTGCCGGTTTTTGGGTAAATTCACCTTTACCCAAGCCCTGCCCGAGAAATTCTCCGTTGGTTATGGCTCCAAGGCTTCTGTTTGCCTGGTCTATCGCATCCTTCCACTCAACGCGCGAAATCACATCACTATAAACATCATATATGTAATATTCGTATAGTCCCCTGTACGGCGCAAGTATCCGCACTAATAATTTTCCGTCTCTGTAACGTGCCAGCAAATCCAGAAACAGCGGTAATAACGCAACAATACCGGCGGCTCCCAGAATAAACCATCTAAGTTTCACTCCCGCAATAAACAACATCACAACAAGTATGAATATAAATATCATCGAAGAACCAATGTCGCCCGAAGTCCAGACAACAATGATAAACATTGAGCCGAACACTAAGAGTATTTGCAATAATGACACTATGGAGTTTAGCGTTTTCTTCTCCTTATAGTTTGCCAGCGTTCGAGCCATGATTATTGTAAATGTTACCTTTACAACCTCCGAAGGCTGGATGCCTATGCCCCAAAAACGCAGCCATGCGGTGTTGTCATACTGCTCTTCCCCCCATATGATCAATGTCAGCATGAAAAATATGCTGATGATGTATAATACCCAAGATTTTCCGGCTATAATGTCAATATCAATGTAGGAAAATATAATAAACAAAAAAATGCCAATCAACAGCGAGCCTATCTGCACCGAGACGTTGCTGGCTCCGGGTATTCCCGCAACGCTCGAAATAAGCAAAATCCCGTATATCGCGCTGATCAGGCCAACTGTAAACAGCACCATATCCGCGTCACGTAAAAATTTAAGTATTAGTTTAAAGCCGCTTTTTACCGTTTCCATAATTTGTATTTTAACACTTTTGCATATGATGTGCAAACCAAGATTTGCTTTAGGGAGCGGCCGAGCCGTCTGCCGGGGGACGACGCAGTGGATCGGGAAGGAATGATTTTATGCCCGCCGCTTTAACTAAATCATTTTTTATGCTATACTTTGCCCATGATTATAACGACAAATGAAAATGAGACTGTTCTTGAAGGCGAAAAGTTTGGCCGCCGCCTGACGTCCGGGTCGGTCGTGGCGCTTTATGGCGGGCTCGGCGCCGGTAAAACCGTTTTCACACGGGGGCTTGCTATGGGGCTTGGTATTTCGGATTTCGTTTCCAGCCCCACCTTTACCATTGTCAATGAATATCCGGGAAATATACCCCTTTTTCATTTTGACATGTATCGGCTCGAAAATGATGAGGAGCTTTTTGACATAGGCTGGGACGATTATCTTGACCGCGGCGGCGTGTGTGTTGTGGAATGGGCCGATAAAGTACCCAAAGCGTTTTCCTGCGCAGCAGACGACGCGCATAAACTTTTTGCCGTGCGCATCGAAAGCATGGGCGATGATACGCGCCATATTGATATTTCTTGTGAAGGGGGCGGTTTTTCATGCTGACGCTTGCCTTTGAATCTTCCGCAAAACCCGCTTCGGTCGCCGTCGTTGAGTCTGACGGTAAAATCGTTATTTCGGGAGACGGAAAATGTGTTTTGGCGGAAAACTCCGGTTCAAAACTGCTGGGGCAGTATTATCAAAACAACGGTTTTTCCCACTCCCGGACATTGCTTGCTATGGCGGAGGCGTTGCTGCGCAACCTTGACTTAAAGCCGCAGGATATAGGGCTTGCAGCCGTCGCAAACGGGCCGGGATCATTTACCGGGGTGCGCATAGGCGTCTCGGCGGCAAAAGGTTTCGCTTTTGGCCTTGACATACCTGTATGCGCGGTATCAACTCTTGAGGCAATGGCTCGCCAAAACACCAGCACATTAAATATCAAATCCGCAAATGCCGATATGATAAATATTAAATCCTCGGGCGCGGACACCAAAGATGACGGGGCAGTAATCTTATGCCCGTCAATGGATGCCCGCCGAGGTCAGGTCTATAACGCTTTGTTCAAATGCGGCGGCGCGGGGCTCATCAGGCTTCGCGAAGACCGCGCCATCGCCATTGATGAGCTGTTCGCCGATTTGCAAACCTTTGATATGCCATGTTTGCCCGTTGGCGACGGCGCCGATTTAGTTTTGTCAATGCAAAATGACATTTTAGACGGCAGCAGAAAAATAGCTTTCCTGCGGCCAAACCCTCTTTCGCGTTACCAAAGCGCATATGGCGTCGCTTTGGCGGCACTGTTTGGCTCTGCGGCTTTGATCTCGGCAAATCAGCTTTGCCCCGTTTATCTGCGGCTTTCTGGGGCCGAGCGGGAACGCGCGGCAGCAACATAAAATCAGCCGTATGGGTGTATCGTTGAGATCGTGCCGTCGGAGGCTATATCAAGCTGCGTGTACATGACAGTACGCAAATGTGTCTGACCGCCGGAAAACTTGCTGTCATGATAGAACAGATACCATTTTCCTTTAAATTCCACAATCGAATGATGTGTGGTCCACCCTATGACAGGCTCTAAAATCCGGCCTTTATACTTAAACGGGCCTGTGGGGCTGTCACTTTCGGCATAGCACAGGTAATGTGTCGGCCCTGTTGAGTATGACAGGTAGTATTTGCCGTTGAATTTATGCATCCACGGCCCTTCGAAATAAGCCCTGTCCTTGTCTCCCGCTTCTATGACTTTCCCGTCTTGGCAAAGGATTTTTGCCTCTTGGGGTTTTGACTTGAATGTGAGCATATCGTCATTTAGCTCCGCTACCATAACTCCGAGTGATGGCTCGCTGCCTTGCGGCCCGTCTTCGCCCGCAACCCACTCTTCGTTTCCGATAACAAAACTTCCCGTCTGCCACTTCTCCAGCTGCCCGCCCCACAGTCCGCCAAAATACATATATGCCCTGCCGTCGTCATCAATGAAAACGGCGGGGTCTATGCTAAAGCTGCCGTTTATATAGTCAGCTTCCGGCTTAAATGGACCTTGCGGCCTGTCGCCTACGGCAGCGCCGATACGGAAGATACCGTCCTTGTCTTTTGCCGGAAAGTAGAAATAATATTTGCCGTTTTTGTACGCCGCGTCCGGCGCCCACATTTGGCGGCTCGCCCACGGAACATCGTCAATGTGCAGTGCCTGCCCATGATCCACGCACGGCTCTCCGACATCGTCAAGCGAGAGCACATGGTAATCTTTCATTTGAAAATGGTCGCCTTTGCCGTCGTCTAAGCCTTCGTTTACAAGGTCGTGCGACGGATAGATGTAGAGTTTTCCTTCAAAAACGTGCGCTGATGGGTCTGCTGTGTAAATATGCGTTACAAGCGGTGTCCGAAACTCTGAGCCTTTTTGCATTTGCGGCGCCTCCTTTTTTTTGTTACTTAGTTTACTGTGATTTCATTTTACTGTACTTGGGGCTTTTTTTCAAGTGGCATGGAAATTTGAGTTATTACCATCCAGACCCGGTGAGGAAGGCTGTATTTTACAATTTCGGTTGCAATAAACTCCAAAAAAGTATAAGCTACAGCATACAGGCAAAGTTACTGGCCAGACCCCAGTTTGAAAGGCAATGATGAGGATTTAAACTATGAATACAAAAAATATATCAATGCTGTGCGATTTTTATGAGTTTACCATGGCCGCGGGTTATTTTAGCGAAGGGTTTCATAAGCGCAGCACATATTTTGACGTCATTTTTCGCACTGTTCCCGATAAAGGCGGATTTGCCATATCAGCCGGACTTGAACAAGTTGTGGAATTTATTGAGCAGTTTCATTTTAGCGATGAAGACATAAGCTATCTGCGCTCAAAAAAACTGTTTGCCGAAGATTTTCTGTCATATCTGCGAAATCTGCGTTTCACGGGTGATATATATGCCCTGCCGGAGGGGACTCCCGTTTTTCCAAATGAGCCCATTTTGACCGTCCGCGCACCGGCGGTCGAGGCGCAGCTTTTGGAGACTGCTATTTTATTGGCGATAAACCATCAATCACTGATTGCCACAAAAGCAAACCGCATTGTCAGAGCCGCCGAGGGCAGAGACATTTTAGAGTTTGGCTCACGGCGCGCACCCGGGACAGACGGCGCCGTGCTTGGGGCCCGCGCCGCATATATCGGCGGCTGTGCCGGGACTTCCTGCTCGCTGACCGAGCTTTGCTATGATATTCCCGCAAGCGGCACAATGGCACATTCATGGGTGCAAAACTTTGACTGCGAATACGAGGCATTCACAACATATTGCAGGCTCTATCCAAACAATGCGACCTTGCTTGTTGACACATACAACACGCTAAAAAGCGGCGTTCCAAACGCGATTCGAGCTTTCAAAGAGATACTTCTGCCGCAAGGAATCCATAAGTGCGCCATCAGGCTTGATTCCGGCGATATTGCCTACTTGTCAAAAAAAGCGCGGGCTATGCTCGACGAAGCCGGATTGTGCGACTGTAAGATCGTTGCCACCAACTCGCTTGATGAATACATAATACGCGACCTGATTATTCAAGGCGCGCGGGTTGATGTTTTTGGCGTCGGCGAAAGGCTCATAACCGCAAAAAGCGACCCCATATTTGGCGGCGTATACAAATTGGTCGCCATTGAGGACGAAAACGGCAAAATCAAACCCAAAATCAAAAAAAGCGAAAATCTTTTAAAAATCACGATACCTCATTTTAAAAAGCTCTATCGCTATTTTGACAATGAGAGCAACATGGCTCTTGCCGACGAGCTTTGCGTTTACGATGAAACGGTTGATGATACAACGCCCCGCACAATCTTTGACCCGCTTGAGACATGGAAAACAAAAACCTTGACCAATTTCTCAGCCAAAGCCCTGCAAGTACCAATCTATAAAAATGGCGTTCTTGTCTATAAATCACCCAATATTCATGACATAAAAAAATATTGCTCGCGGCAAGTCTCGCTCTTATGGGATGAGGTCAAGCGTTTTGAAAACCCTCATATTTATTATGTTGACTTATCAAAGAAGCTATGGGATATAAAAAGGGAATTGCTGAAAACCGAGTGATCTTCCGGGATTTACTATGGAACTTCAAAAAAGCCCAAGCTCTCTGCTGTCACTGTCTGGTCTTGCTATGTTATTTTGATTTGCAAGCTTTCCATGACATCTAAGGCCGCTTGGTGCAGCTTTTCGTCAAAACTTGCCGTACAGCTTGCGTCAACGCTGACGGGTGTTTCGGGCGCGGCTGTTTTCGCAAGCACCGCGTTTGCCAGTACGCAGATATTACTTACCAAGCCCACAAGCTCTATGCTTTCATATGGCGTTATCTTCAGATGACTGTACAAACCGTCCGACCCAAAAGTGTTTTTTGAAAATCTGATATCCGTGTCTCGTATTTCCTCCGCGACCTCGCCATAGAGCTTATGCCCCGGCGTGTTTTCCACACAATGTATGACCGGAAGGTTTCCGCCCTCTTGTGTTTGCATATAATTATTATGATGAGTATCAAAGGTGTAGATAACCTCGTCGCTTTTTTCTTTGTAGCTTCTGATTTTTTTCGCGATTTCCCGCTCTATGAGCTTTGCTCCCTCAAAACCGAGCGATCCCGAGACAAAGTCGTTTTGATAATCCACCACAATTAAGCATTTTTTCATATTTGACACTATTCGCTCCCGTCTTTGAGGTGCTGGCCGAGTTTCGCGCTCGTCAGATTTTCAATGCTATCAATAACGTCGCCATCATCGCCTATGTCTATTCCTACGCGCCGGAGCGCATCTTTCTTTGCGTGACGCTGCCTGACTATATCATATAGCTCTAAAGTCTCGTTGCGTAGCTTGACGCGCTCTATTGCGCCGTCTTGTTCGCGTTCATTGATACGGACAATTTCTTTATCACGCCACTGGGCTTGCTTTGCTTCGTCCGGCGGAAGATAGTTTCTGCCGCCTTTTCTTCTTGTGCGCGTTTTTCTGGGGCGATTGAAAGCTATAAAGAGATTTATTACGAGAATAACGGCAATAATAATGACTATCAGTATTATGTTTTCTCTCACTGTTCTCACCCCCTGATTTTGAATATGCGATAGAGTATGCGCTACGGTTATTATATCATATCTACTCCGCTCATGCTACAATATATCATATTTTTGGTTGAGCTCTTAGGGATACCAAGTGGCTGGTATCCCCTTTTGAGTATGCCAAGCGCGGCAAAAAGAGCGGCTGCGGCTCAGATACAGGCAAGATAAACGGAAAAACTAAATATTTTATTGAAAAATCCGATACTCTAAATATATAGCGTTTCATGGATTGAAACGCGCCCCAAAAGTTAAACGAAATCTAAATTTATGAAGGTGCGTTTGGGAAGAGTACAAGGAGGTACAAAATGAGAATTGACCATATACCGAAAAATAAAATCCCGACAGACTCCGCGGATATCAAGAAAACTCAAGAAGATATCATACATAGCGCAAAAAGTAGCAAGTCAACACTTAGCGGCGGCTTAGAAAATAGCGGGCAAACCGGAGCACAGGAAGTCCAAATACCCCAGATAGAGCCGGTATGGGATTTGGATACTGTAGAAATCACTGATGAAGCAAAAGAAAAAGCAAATGATCTCAAGAGCAAGCGTGAGAATTTCTTAAACGAACAGCGCTCTTTGCTTGAGGAACTCAGGCGTGTGGGCGAGATGAGCGAAGGCTTGGCTGAGGGTTGGAAAATAAAAATTAAATGTCTGCAAATAGCTATGCGCATTATGTCCGGCAATGAAGTGCCCAAAGAGGATCATCGTTTCTTGATGGAAAATGACGCCGAGTTGTATAGCCGTGCCATATCCATGAAAATTCAAAAAACAGACCCTGAAGAATATGACAGATTATCCGAAGATGATAAGGATAAAGATAATACCACACAGCAGGCGGATAGCCCGAAAGATACGCAAATGGCCGATCAAGTGGCTGAAAACTCTGTTGAGCAGGTGATTGATCAGGCGGGATAACCGCACATTCTTTCGAGCGCAAGGGTCGCAATTGTAATTTACTAATTTTCGACACAAAAGGCCGGGCGCCGTCTTGAGGCTTGCCCTTGTATAGTTGCGTTTCTTATGATATACTCCCTTTGGTTAAAATGACTTGGAGGGAGTTTTTTTATGATAAACGCATATCAGGTTGAAAATCCGGATTTCACGTTAAGCCCGCATACGGGTATGTCTCGAAAACATTACATTGATTGTGCCAAATACCTTTTGGACAGGGCTTTTAAGCATGTTGACTCGATAGAAACCCCGCTCGCTTTCCCTACCGTTTCCGGGAAAACATATCCACAACCCAATGATCCCGAATGGCGTACCCGCTCGCTCGAGTTTGAGTCTTTAGAGAGGACTCTAACGCTCGCGGCGCCGCTTATCCATGTAGAACCCGATGTTGAAATCAGGGGAATCAAACTAAAAGACTATTACTGCTTACACCTATATAACGCGTTGACGCCGGGTCACCCAAACTCCCTGCCGCTGCCGGAAGATTTGCCCGACGCCACTTATCAATTTACCTGTGAATTTGGCGGCCTGTTTAAAACGCTGCTTCTTTTACCGGACGTTATATGGTCGCACTATACCCGAAAGCAAAAAGATGAAATGGCAGTGACCGTCTCAAAATGGGCGCATCACCGCACAACCCAAAACAACTGGCGCATATTTAACATCATGGCGCTGTCGTTTCTGAAAAAATACGGCTATGACATTGACGATGAGCTGCTGAAAAGCCATCTTATGTGGGTGGTCTCATACCACTCGGGAAATGGCTGGTATTTGGAGCAAACGTATAATTATTACACCATCAGCCTGTTTGTCGTATACACGGTCATATGGTGCAAATTTTTCGGTTATGAATATTATCCCGAAATAGCGTCCGTTATAGAGGCATCCGCCTTGGCGCAGATGGAAACCTACCCCAACTTTTTCGGGCGCGACGGCTATGTGAATATGTGGGCGCGAAGCATATGTTACCGAACCTGGATTTCTGGCGGATTTACCGTTTCGTTTTTGCTCAAAGACGGCTCACCGCTAAATCCCGGCTGGGCGCGTCGCCTGTGTTCAGGCTCGCTGCTCCAATTTGTCGCCAGAGAAGAGTTTTACCACAATGATATTCCCAGCTTGGGGTTTTATGGGCACAGGGAATTTGTATTGCAGGATTACAGTTGCGCCGGCAGTCCTTTTATCATGTTTTTGCCGTTTATTTGCCTTTCGCTGCCGGAGGACTCCCCATTTTGGACCGCCAAGGAAAACGAAGGGATTTGGGAAGAACTCGGCGAAGACACGAAAGTTTCCGTACTCGAAAAGCCGGGATTGATATTGGCAAATCACGGTAAAACAGGCGCGTCTGAAATTATCCCCGGCAAGGTCTATTATGACGACCCGAATTATTCCAAATTGGTCTACAATACGCATTTTCCGTGGGAAGACCATGACACGCAAGGCATGACGGCGATGGAATACAGTTTTCGAAGCCTTGACCCCCGTGATATCAGGGGAGATGACATAAACTTTTACCTCACCGGAAAAAGAGTGGAAAATGATTCCGACAAAAATCAGCTGTTTACATCATCTCAAAGCGTGCTTTTTAACGGTGTCAGAGATGACGTCATATACCGGCAGTTGATTATGCGAAAGCCGCCCAATAACGGCGTCGGATATATCATTGACCTCGCGGAAATCATCATTCCCGGCGGTGTGATCCGCGTTGACCGCTGTCGCATGGCGTTTGAGCATGAACTGACGCTGGGTCATTTCGGCTTGCCTCATATAAACGGGAAAAAAGCCGTCGTAAACCAATTCAACAACGCCGAAAATAAAGTCATCACAGCAAAAATTGATGGCAGAAGCCTTGCGCTCATAACATACTGCGGTTGGGATGAGGTACGCAGCGCCGTTCACGAAGGCAAAAATGTTGAGGCGGAGGAAAGCACGGTGTTATACGCATATCGGAAACGGACATCAAAAAGCCCCGCTATTGAACTGATGGTTTCCGTCATGTTGCACAGAACGGACGGCGGTATATGGACGGACAGCGAACTGTCCCCAATCAAAGAACTTGAAATTATAGATGTCATGCCGTCCCAATCCATACTCGGGGCAAAAATTCGCCTTTTCGATGACAGGACATATGAGATAGATTTTAAAGATATTGACGGCCATAAATCATGTTAGAGCGGATGCGCGAAGAAGAACGGACGATGGGTTGTTAAGTAAAAAAAGCAGTGTGTTCTGTATTGTTATGGTGAAGAATGTGCTACTTTTGATAATGTTGTTTTTGATATTATTTATAATGATAAAAATACCCCTTTGGCGCAGCGAGCAATGGTGGGACATGAATTGGGACATATCGTTTGTCATTGGACAATTGACCGTGACAATGGTCCTTTTGAGGAAACGCCGGAAGGCTCTTTTGTTATGCCCGGCATACATAGTATTAAAAACAGGAGGCTCAAAAAATGGATACAGGATACTTAACGATGGAGATACTGCTGTCGCCGCGAAGTGGAGCGAGCTATATAACCTCAACATCGCAGCCATTGGAGCAGACCCCGGCAAGATATATGTCGGTCAGAAACTGACGCTGCCCGCAGGGTGGTAGAGCAAAATAAAAAAGTCCCCCGTAAAGCCTAAAATGAATGGATAATGAACCCGAACGCTTTTTTACGGCACGTTAATTGCTGCCCTCGTTTCCTCTTTGGTCTTGCCATAAGCGGGGTACACCTTGCCGTTAACCGTAACCCGCTTTCGGCAACGGTGGTTGGCAACATCGAAATACATTTCGGCGCGGGAATTTTTACATTTTGGCACAATATCAGCCCCTTAGCCAAGAGTTGCCGCATTTCAAGCAAGTAATACGCACTTTTTTTGCGCCAATGTTACCCGCTATTAAGCCTAACGAACCAAAAGTGGCAACCCCGACAACCGCCTTGCCGACCCCAAAGCCCTTTTTGTTCGCCGAAATCTGCGTAGACCCGCACTTAGGGCATTTCACTACATCATCTTGCTGCGCCAGCTTTTCTTGCGGTATCTCTGGCTCGGATGATACATAGGCATTGTGTGGCTGCCCTGTAGCCATCTCGCCCTTTGACTGCTTGACCATGCCGACAATTCCAGTTATTATCAAAAAGACGCAAAACGTAACAAGGAAAAAAGCGAATATCCCTGCTCCGACAGACTCCAAGAAATACCCCATTACAACACCTGCAACAATGCCAATTACTAAAGACAACACGCAAACCGATTTGAACCCCATATTTATACCTCTTTAATCATTAAGTTGAATGTCAAGGATTTTACATATTATACGCCATGTGACAATATCCGCATGAGCGAACTTAGAAATCAACATCAAATCATGCAACGTCAAAGAATCGGGGATAAGGGCGTTTTCGTCGGTTAACCCGCTAACCAATTCAGTCAACGAAAAACCCAATTGGTCAGCAATGACGGCACATAATCTGTCACAAGCTCCGTGATGTCCTCTCGCCCGAGTATGTACATCATCGTCACGTCGAAATATTCTGCCATTGCCTCAAGACTCCCTATGCCTGTTTTCTCAGTTTGACAATGTGCCCTGCGACACGTTCAACCTTGCCGCCAATTCAAGCTGTCCAACGCCACGCGTTTTTCTTAACTGCCGAATCCGATTCATACGTAGCAACCTCATTTTCAGTATACCTCTTTTCTTATTTAATGTCACTAAAAATTTTTTAACTTTTTTAAAATTGCAGATTGCAAGTTTAATTGCCAAATATTTTTGCCAGATAAATTAAACTGCCAGATGCTACTCTCCATTATTCAGTCTATCAATAATGACAAGACTGGGGAAGAATATTTGTTAGTAACCCACGCTAAAACGTAGTAAAAAGAACTAAAAAAGAAAACAAGAAAGCACCTAATTGCAATACTTTAAGCCATCTGCTGTTGCCTCTTTTAAACCCTGAATACGCTTGACCGCTCATCAGCGGCGACGAGGCTCGACCAAAACTAAAAAGTTGTTGACAGACAATAACATATTTGATATTGTCTAATAAAAGGGGACGTGACAAGAGTGTATAAAGTAATTACCTATAAAGACCGCTCCGGTAATGATGAAGTTGCAGATTACATACAAGAGCTTAACGGCAAAATGAAAGCAAATAAGGATGCGAGAATAAAGTATTCAAAGATTATTCGGTATATTGACCGTTTGCGGACATACGGCGTAGCGATTGGCGAGCCCACCATAAAGCATATTGAGGGTACAGATTTATGGGAGCTTCGGCCGACCAACGATAGAATTTTCTTTGCTTACTGGAAAGACAATATTTTTGTACTGCTCTCCCACTTTGTAAAAAAGTCACAAAAAACGCCGCTGAAAGAAATTGAAAGAGCAAAGCGGAATATGAAAGATTTTGTAGAAAGGCATGGTGCTTGAATATGGGAATGGTTATTAATGGGGAAACTTTTACAACCTTTGAAGACCTTTGGGAAACATCCAACCTAACACAAGCTGAAAAAGAAGAAATTGAGTTTGAAACTAAGCTCATGGGAAAGCTCATTGAAGCGCGGAAAGAAAGAGGCATATCACAAAAGCGCCTTGCTGAAATGTCCGGCTTAAATCAGCCTGCCATCGCGCGCCTTGAACGTATGCAGGCCACGCCGCAGATAAATACTCTTTTTAAGATTTTAAAACCTTTGGGCTATACCCTTGCCATAGTGCCGGACAACAGAGCGCACGCAGCGGAACAACACACTCCCTCAATCTGAGAGGTTATCACCATAAAGAAAGAAAACCCGCTCAAAGCAGTCTACGTTAAGGATATACTAAGACGAATATAACGCATTTGGCGTGGCGGAAAATTTCATACGCAAGGCTTTAAGCATATATGAATATGAATTGCAATGCGCGAAGACATTACGACAACAAACTACGCGCCGTTCATAAAACTTCCCGAAAACGTAAAAGAGGAAAAAGGCGTGTTCACAGCAGAGGAAATCAAAAAATTGGAGGATTCTCTTGTCGCCGCCGCAAAAATCACGCTTATGCTGATTTATACGGGCATGAGGATAGGCGAACTGTTAATAGACGGCTATAACGGCAACAAGACGGTCGCAAATTTCCGCAAACGAGATTATTACACATTCCTACATTCATGCCACAAGAAACTCTCCAGAAGAACTGTATGAGGGAGTGCATAAAACCTTTTCGGGTACATTTTCAGGTACAGAATAACTCAACGGCTTGCAGCGATTAGCCGCAAACCGTTGATATTCTTGGTGGGCGCTGAGGAACTCGAATCCCCGACCTTCCGCACGTCAAGCGGAAGCTCTACCAGCTGAGCTAAGCGCCCATACGCATACGTGGCAAAATCTGTTTGCCTATGCATTTTACAATATCAACCGCGTCGCTGTCAATAATATTTATCGGCTATCTCTTTAGGCAACCTCCAAAAACCCTATCGCGGCAATCTGCCTGTGATTTTTTCGCCATACTTCGTTAAATTTCCTTGAAAGAAAGCAATTATTCCTGCGAAAATTTGCCTCGTATGGCAAAAAAATCACTTGGTATCTTGCTCGCTCAGGGTTTTTGGAGGTTGCCTTTATTATCCCCTTTTTAGCTTGCAGGTGAAAACAACTTTTGTGCCTGCGCCTTGCGTGGAATCAATGCGTATCGCGCCGCCCATCATCTCAATTATGCGTTTTGCAAGGGCAAGGCCCATACCCCCCCCCCCCCCCCCCCCCCCGCCACCCACACACGCGCGACA